>ENA-OSEO01001833-OSEO01001833.1-sediment-metagenome-genome-assembly--contig:-NODE-1833-length-34673-cov-12.789629_pt1 | contig 34673 bp, 28 predicted proteins | sample MGYA00237883_ERZ534232 | MGnify/ENA metagenome assembly ERZ534232 | reverse complement strand
CATAGTCTCACATCCTCCCTCACCACGGTTCTGGGGCCGCCGGCCCGGTCGGTCGACCAATCCTTGATGGGCGCAAGGATCTCGTAGTCATCGAGGCGTCCGAGCTCCTTCAGGCGGTCGATGATCAGCTGCCAGGCGCACGGGACGTCCTTGCTGATCTCGCACTTCCCCTTGGACGACCCTCCGCAGGGGCCGTTCAGGAGCCGCTTGGCGCAGCGGGAGATGGGGCAGATCCCGGCGGTGCGGCCCAGGATGCACTGTCCGCAACCCTGGCAGCGTTCGCTCCAGACGCCGCGCTCCTCCGTGACGCCCATGAAGCAGGTGTTGACGCCCGGGTAGACCGGGGTCGAGAAGTACTTCTCCGCCATGAACTGAACGCCGACACCGCAGGCGATGGAGACGACGGCATCGTATTTGTCGATCACGTTCCGGATCTCCTCGAGGTACTCGTGGTCGCACTGGCGCTCGAGCGTGACCTCGTCGATCGTGACGTCCTTGCCCTGGTTCATGAAGTACATGCGCAGCGCGGAGGCGAGGACCCCGACCTCCTTCTTCCCGCCCGCCTCGCAGACGGTGACGCATTCGTTGCAGCCCGCCACGAGAATGGATTGTTTGTCCTTCACGTAGTCGATGATCTCTTCGATCGGTTTTCTTTCGGCGACAATCATGTCTTGCTCCCTCTTTGTCCATCACGCAGGGTTGGTCGGCTTCCCCTCTCAGCGAGGGGAAACGTGCCACCTTCTCCGGGAGGCGTTTCCCGGCGGCGCGCGGCGTGCCATGGAAGGCCCCGGAACGGGCACTGGTTCGTCAAAACACTTGATGCTTTCATAGTGGCATTTCAAAATTTATGCAATCCAAAACAGCACAAACGATCGGGTGCCGTCGACTGGATTCGAGCATTCGGGATTCAGCCCCGGCGCTCCGTCAGGCGGCCTTCCTGGCGAGCTTGATCGGATTGGGGCCGAGGGCCTTGATCTTCTCCGTCATCTCGGTGGCGATCTCCGCGAAACGGGGCCCCTCGCCGGAAGACAGGTTGTACATCTGCAGCCGCTCTCCGCCGATCCCGACGGCGTCGAGGATCTTCTGCGCCGCCTCCACCCGCCGGCGCGCCCGGAGGTTCCCGCGGATGAACCGGCAGTCCCCCTCCATGCACCCGACGATGTAGACGCCGTCGGCGCCCTTCTCGAAGGCGTGCAGCATGTGGATGATGTCCACCTTGCCGGTGCAGGGGACGCGGATGATGCGGATCGTCCCGGGGTACTGAAGCCTCATCGAACCTGCCAGGTCCGCGGCGGTGTACCCTCAGAAGTTGCAGGCAAATGCGACGATGATCGGTTCGAACTCTTCCATGGTGATGTCCCCTCTGCGGCAAAGTCTGCGCCTTGCCGAACTGTTTGGTTGAGACGGCCCCCTGGGCTGCGGGGCATCCGGCTTTGTGTTGTGCGGAGCCGCCCGGTGCTGCCCGGAGGGTGGAGTTCCCCGCGGCCTGTGGTCAGCCGAACCGCAGGCCGGGGACTCCTTTTCTAGGAACCATCCCGGCCTTGGCGGCGCACCGGCTAAAGCACCCCCTCCAGCAGGGCGTCCACCTTGCTGATGAGCTGTTCGTCCTCGTACCAGTTGAGCTCGATCGCCTTGGCCGGGCACTCGGCCGCGCAGATGCCGCAGCCGTGGCAGAGGGCCTCGTCGATCTCGCTCGCCCCGAGCTCGTTGATGCGCGGCACGCCGTACGGGCAGGAGCGCACGCAGATGAGGCAGGAGGCGCACTTGTCCTGGTCCACCCGGGCCGTGACCGCCGAGAGGGTGATCTCGGTCTGGGAGAGGAACGTGGTGGCGCGCGAAGCGGCCGCCAGCGCCTGGGCGATGGTCTCGGAGACGAGCTTCGGGCTGTGTGCGGTGCCGCAGACGAAGACCCCGTCGCTCGCCATCTCGACCGGGCGGAGCTTGACGTGCGCTTCCAGGAAGTACCCTTCGGCGTTCCGCGGCACCTTCATGATCGTCGCGAGTTCCTCGGTGTCCTGGGCGCGCATGCCGGCGCTGAGGGCCACGAGGTCGGCGGCGACCTGGATGTCGCGCTGCAGGACGTGGTCGGTGAAGGTGACCGTGAGCCCGCCGTCCGAGCTTTCCACCCGGGGCGGGTTTTCCGGCTCGAAGCGGGCGAAGATCACGCCCATCTCGCGGGCCTGGCGGTAGTAGTCTTCGAGGAGCCCGTACATCCGCATGTCGCGGTAGAGGATGAAGACATCGGTGGCCGGGTTCATCTCCTTGATGTGGATGGCGTTCTTCACGGCGCTCTGGCAGCAGATCCTGGAGCAGTTGGGGTTCTCCTCGTTGCGGGATCCGACGCACTGGATCATGACCACGCGCTCGACGCCGTCGAGGCCCGTTTCCTCGAGCCGCCGGCCGAGCTCGATCTGCGTGAGCACGCCCTCGTTCTCCCCGTAGAGGAATTCCTTCGGCACGTACTCCGTCGCGCCCGTGGCGAGGATCACCACGCCGTGGTCGATCTTCCGCTCGTACATACCGGGGCCGACCAGGACCTCCGTCGTGAAGTTCCCCTTGAAGCCGCTGAAGTCGACCACCAGGCTGTTGGTCAGGACCTGGATCTTCTCGTTCTGGTTCACCCGCTCGATCAGCTTGTCGATGTAGGCGCGGATGTCGGCGCCTTCGATGGTGGTGGTGAGCTGCCGTGAGAGGCCGCCAAGCTGCGGCTCCTTTTCGACGATCACCGTCTCGAACCCCTGGTCGGCCAGGCCGAGGGCCGCGTTCATGCCGGCCACGCCGCCGCCGACGATGAGGGCGCGCTTGTTGACCGGGATCCGCTTCTCGTGGAGCGGGTGCAGGAAGCCGGCCCGGGCGACCGCCATGCGGACGAGGTCCTTGGCCTTGACCGTCGCGGCCTCGTGGTCGCCCGCGTGCACCCAGGAGTCCTGGTCGCGGATGTTGGCCATCTCGAAAAGATACTTGTTCAGGCCGCAGGCCTGGAGGGTCTCCTGGAAGAGCGGCTCGTGGGTCCTCGGCGAACAGGAGGCGACCACGACGCGGTTCAGGTTGTGCTCCTTGATGACTTCCTTGATCTTGTCCTGGGTGTCCTGGGAACAGGTGAAGAGGTTGTTGTCGGCAAAGGCCACGTGGGGCAGCCCCGCCGCGTACTCGGTCACCGCCGGGACGTCCACCACGCCGGCGATGTTGATCCCGCAGTTGCAGACGAAGACGCCGATGCGCGGCTCCTGCCCGGCTACGTCGATCTCGTCCGGGATTTCCAGGACCTTCGTCTCGAGCCAGCGCGCCGCGTCGAGCTTGGAACCGGCCGCGCAGGCCGCCGCGCTCGCCTCGACGACCGAGGTGGGGATGTCCTTCGGGCCCTGGAAGATGCCGCAGGCATAGACCCCCGGCCGCGAGGTGCTGACGGGCCTGAAGGGGTCGGTGGCGGCGAAGTGGTAGTGGTCGAGGTCGACCCCGACCCGCTCGGCGAGCCGGATCGTTTCGGTGTTGATCTGGAGGCCGACCGAAAGGACCACGATATCGAAGGCCTCGCCGTGGATGACGCCGTTTTCATCCGAGTACTCAATCTGCAGGTCATCGGTCTCGGGGATCGGTGTGATACTGTGGACCCGTGAGCGCACGAACCGGACGCCGTGCTCGCGCTCCGCCCGGTTGTAGTACTTCTCGTAGTCCTTCCCGTAGGTGCGCATGTCCATGAAGAAGATCGCCGTGTCGAGTGGTTCCTTGCTGTGGTCCTTGGCGATCACGGCCTCCTTGATGGCGTACATGCAGCAGACGGCCGAGCAGTAGCCGTTCCCGCACGTGTGCGGGTCGCGCGAGCCCACGCACTGGAGCCAGGCGATCTTCCGCGGCTCCTTCTGGTCCGACGGCCGCTGGAGGTGCCCCATCGTGGGGCCGGAGGCGCTCAGGATCCGCTCGAACTCGCCGCTCGTGAGGATGTTCGGGTGCGACTTGTAGTGGTAGAGTTCCTCGTAAGGGGAGGGGTCGAACATGTCGTTGCCGGGGCAGAGGATGACGGACCCCACGGTGATCTCCCGCTCGAGGGCCATCTGTTCATGGTCGATCGCCTGGGCGAGGCAGGCCTTCACACACTGGTAGCACTCGCTGCAGATCCCGCACTTGAGGCAGCGCTGGGCCTCCTCCCGGACCTCCTCCTCGCTGAAGCCGAGGTTGATCTCCCCGAAGTTCCCGCGCCGCTCTTGGACGGGCAGGTGGCGCATCTCGACCCGCGGGCGGAAGGGCTCCCCCTTGGCGTCGGGCTTCTCGTAGGACCAGTCCTTTTCGCGCCCCTCGCGGAGGTCGACGTTGTTCAGATACCGGTCGATGCTCTCGGCCGCGGTCTTGCCACATTCGACCGCCTCCACGACCGATTTCGGGCCGTAGAAGACGTCGCCGCCCGCAAAGACCCACGGGGTCGGTGTCTGGAGCGTCACCGGGTCGGCCGTGAGGCCCCCGCGCGCGCCGACCGTGAGCCCTTCCTTCTCGGCGTAGGAGAGATCCGCCGCCTGGCCGATGGCCACGATGACCGTGTCGGCCTCGAGGGTGGTCAGATCCGCCTCGTCGTACTGCGGGCGGAAGGCGCCCTTTTCGTCGAAGACGGCGGTGCAGCGCTTGAACTCGAGCCCGGCGAGCCGCCCGTCCTTCTCGATGAAGGCGCGCGGGCCGAGGCTGTTGACGATCTTGACCCCCTCCTCGAGCGCCTCTTCGATCTCGTAGTCCCAGGCCGGCATCTCCTCGCGCTTCTCGAGGCAGGCGAGGGTGACGTCCTTTCCGCCTTTGCGCAGAGCAGTCAGGGCTACGTCCACGGCCACATTGCCGCCCCCCACCACGATGACGCGCTCGCCCACCGCGACCGGCCGTTCGAGCGCCGCGTCACGCAGAAAGTCGACGCCCTTCAGCACCCCGGGGAGGTCCTCGCCCGGCACGTTGAGCCCGCGGCTCAGGTGAAGGCCCGTGCCGATGAAGACGGCCTTGTACCCGTCAGCCTCGAGCCCTTCGAGCGTGACGTCCACGCCGAAGGCGACCCCGGTCCGGATCTCGACCCCCATGGCCTCGACGATGCCGATCTCGCGGGCCAGGATGTCGCGGGGCAGCCGGTAGGCCGGGATGCCGACGGCCATCATGCCGCCCGCCACCGGGAGCTTTTCGAAGACCGTGACGGTGTATCCCTTCAGCGCCAGGAAATAGGCCGCCGCCAGGCCGGCCGGACCGGCGCCGATGACCGCCACCTTTTCGTCCCGCTTCTCCTCCGGGAGCGACGGCACATAGGGCTCATCACCGCTCCGGTCGACGTCGGCCAGGAACCGGTGAAGGTACTGGATCGAGATCGGTTCGTCCACGTCCCCCCGCGTGCAGATCCCCTCGCAGGGGTGGTGGCAGACGCGTCCGCAGACCGCGGGGAAGGGGTGCGCCTCCATGAAGAGCTCAAGGGCCTCGCGGTATTTTCCCTGGTTGATGAGGGCGATGTAGCCCTGGATGCTGACGTGCGCGGGGCAGGTGGCCTTGCAGGGGGCGGTCCCGCGTTTGCTGATGGCGTAGCCGCCCGGGATGGCCTGGGGGTATTTCTTGTAGGTGGCTTTGCGTTTGCTGAGCCCGAGGTTGTACTCGTCGTCCACTTCGATCGGGCAGACCTTGGTGCACTCCCCGCAGCTCGTGCACTTCGAGAGGTCCACGTAGCGGGGCTCCAGCCTCACGCGGGCCTGGAACAGCCCCTCGTCCCCTTCGAGGTCCATCAGTTCCGCGTTGGTCAACAACTCGATGTTCAGGTGCCGGCCGACCTCGACCAGTTTCGGTGAGATCACTCACATGGCACAGTCGTTGGTGGGAAATGTCTTGTCCAGCTGGGACATGAGCCCGCCGATGGCGGACGACTTTTCCACCAGATAGACATAGTACCCCGAGTTGGCGAGGTCGAGGGCGGACTGCATCCCGGCGATGCCGCCCCCCACCACCATGACCGATCCCGATACCTTCTTTGCCTGATTCTCCGTCATGACGCTGGTTTCCTTTCTTAGAGCCTGGCGATGTCCAGGACCTGGGGGAGCTTGTCCTCCCACCCGATGGTTGAAATCAAGGTTCCGGCAAGGCCCATCTCCCTGAAGGCGGCTACGAGTTCACCGGCGATCTTCGTGCACTGGTAGGCCTTGTCGCCGGCCTTTTGGATCGACTGGATGGTGTCGGGCGGAATGGAGATGTGGCGGATGTTGCGGTCGATGTAGCGCGCCATGCCGGCGGATTTGAGCAGCAGGACGGTCGGGATGACGGCCACGCGCGAGGTGTCGATGCGCTTCAGGACGGCCTTCAGCCGATCGGGCTCGAAGATCGGGGTGGTGACGATGTAGCGCACGCCGAGGTCGATCTTCTTCTGGAGCTCGGCCAGCTCCACCTCGAGGGCGCCGCCCGCCGCCCCGGCGTTGAAGGTGGTGCCCACGATGAAGGCCGGGGGAGGGCCCTGCAGTTCGATGCCGGCCATGTCCTTGCCTCCCCCCAGGGTCTGGAGCATGCCGAGGAATTCGAGCAGGTCGAGGTCGTTGACCGCCCGGGCCTGGTGGTGGTCGCCGAAGGTGATGTCCTCCCCCTGCACCGCCATGACGGATTGGATCCCGAGAGCGCCCGCCCCGAGCATGTCGGCCTGGAGCGCCAGGCGGTTCCGGTCGCGGCAGCAGGCCTGCAGGACCGTGTCGAACCCGTGCCCCTGCAGGAAGGCGCAGCCCGCGAGCGAACTCGCCTTCATGACGGCGTTGGCCATCTCGGGGACCACGAGGGCGTCCACGCGGCCCTTGACCAGACCGGCGTTCTTCAGCAGCATCGAAAAATCCGACCCCTTCGGCGGCTCCAGTTCGCCCAGAACGATAAACTCACCGGCTTTGATCTTTGCCTCCAGTTTCATGCTCATGATTCCTCCCAGGAATTAATGTGGCGGCCTGTTCATGGCGTTGGCGATCGCCATTTCGAGGTCCTGAATGCCAAACGACTTGATGTGGTAAAAAAAGATCCGCTGTTGGCGCACCTTGCTCTCGAACTCCGGCGTGTTGGTCTCGGCGCAGATGATGATCGGAAGATCTTCGGCCATGCCCTTGATGATCGAGATGAAGGCGCAGTCTTCCTCCAGCAGGGATGCGTCGAGGACCAGCGCGTCCACGCGCTGGCTCTGGATGGTCAGGAGCGTCTCCTTGAGGGTGCCGGCATGCACCCCCTCGAGTCCGTTGTCATCCATGAAAGGCCGCAGCTCCGGGGCCATGACGCTTTGCGGTTCGGCGATGAGAACGGTCTTGCGCGATGCATCCATAAGCTGTGACCTTATCGGGTTGTCTTGCTGTCCACCGTTCAGCCCTTCTCTCCGGGGCCGCATCTCTGAAAGGGGATTCAGCGAACCAAGCGCCGGATCCCCGGATGCGCCCGAGTAATAAGCAACAATAGTGCCAAAAAGGCTTAGTGATTGAATTTACAAGAGAAAGAACTGTTCCTACCGCTCAAGTGGAGGGGGAGGGGATGAAGCGAGTGGGGCAATTTGTACCATTTTAACGAGCAGTGTCTCTTAACTTATTGATATGAAGTTAGTTTATACAGATGCGTCATAATGCCCCATCTGTTACCTTGTGCCTCATGGGGTGCTGATCCAGCAGCAGAACCTCTATGGCCTGGGCCGATTTCAGAAAGTCCGTGTCGTTGGTGACGATAGCGTCGGAGTGGGTTGCCAGCGCAGTCGCGGCGTGGATGGCGTCGGGGGTCCGTAGTCCGTACAGTGCGCGCAGGCGAGCCGCTTCAGCGGAGATTTTGGAGTCAAGGGGACATATCTGCAGATTTGGGAAGGTGGTTAGAAGGTTGAGAAGGGTATCCGCCCTTATGGGGTCCTCTGCCCGATATGCAGGAACAAGCAGTTCTGCGAACAGCAGAGTAGAAATCACGCCCGTGAAACGCCCCGCTTCGATCGCGCGGAAAAGCTCCCGCACCACCTCGAAGTGAACCGGATGCTTTTCGAGAAAGTAGATGAGCACCGAGGTATCCAGCGCAAGCTTTCGGCCTTGAGCAAGGGATGCGATCTTCAACTGTCCCATTGCGCTCTGGATCCCTCCATTTCTACTTCATAGTTGCGCCAGATAGTCGAGGCACACTGTTCCAGGGCATCTACATGGGAATGGGCTGCCTTGCGGATGACAATGCTGCCTCTTTCCTCCAAGACCTGAAGCACGTCGCCAGGCTTCAACCCGAGGCGCCTGCGGATATCCGCTGGCAAAACGATTTGTGACTTGCCGCTGAGTTTCACGAGAGGCATGGTTTGACTCCTGATTTGACGGTTGTTTTACCGTATTATGAAGCAGGCCGGCCCAATCTGTCAATGCGTAGGGGCGTCGCTGCGTCGAGAGCAGAGGTGTCCCTCACAAGGGATGCCTTCTGATTGGCGTTTTTTCAGTTGCAATCAGTACCAAGCCATACCTGACACATGCCTTGATATCGTCAAAAGTCAGTTGCGGATAGTAGCCCCTTATGATTTCGTCGAAGGGTAGGCCTTCCTCAATCAATTCCAGCACATTCTGCACAGGAATCCTTTTCCCCGCCACACAAGGTCTCCCAAAATGAACGTTTGGATCCACCGTAATTCTTTGCTGCATGAGATGCTCCCTTTTCCGCTAGAGGCGGCTCGCAATTCAAATGGGACGATTTCCTTGCCTTCAATGCCAGTAAGCGCGTGTTTTCCGATAGCTCGATGCCACACCACATCATCCGATGAGAGGGCGGGAGTCTCATCTATTCGAGCCCGTATTTCTTGATTTTGAGGCCGAGCGTCTTGCGGTTGATGCCGAGGATCTCGGCGGCCTTGATCTTTTTTCCGCGGGTGAGGCGCAGGACGAAGGCGATGTACTTCTTTTCGAGCTCCTCCAGGGTGAAAGGCTCCTCCGAGAACATCTGGAATTCGCCCTGGCGCTGGGAGATGAAGGCGGGGAGGTCGCGCGCGCGAATGACCGGGGTGTCTTCCAGGATCAGGACCCGCTCGATGGTGTGCTCGAGCTCCCGGACGTTGCCGGGCCAGGCGTACTCCTGGAGGATCTCCATCGCCTCGGCGGAGACCTCGGGGAGGGCGCGCTTCAGCTTGCGGCAGTATTTTTCGAGAAAGTGGTGGATGAGGAGCGGGATGTCGTCGGTGCGCTCCCTGAGCGGCGGGAGCCTGAGCGGCACGACGCTCAGACGGTAGAAGAGGTCTTCCCGGAAGGTCCCGGCGGCGACGCTTTCGGCCAGGTTCCGGTTGCTGGCCGAGAGGATCCGGATGTCGAGGCGCGTCTTCTTCTGGTCCCCGACCTTCATGAACTCGCGCTCCTGGATCACCCGGAGGAGCTTCGCCTGGATCTTCAGGCTCAGGTTGGAGACCTCGTCGAAGAAAAAGGTTCCGTGGTTGGCGAGTTCGAAGAGTCCGTGCTTGGTCTGGATGGCGCCGGTGAAGGACCCCTTGACGTGCCCGAAGAGCTCGCTTTCGAGTAGCGTTTCGACGAGCGATGAGCAGTCGACGGCCACGAACTCACGGTCCTTCCGGAGGCTCTTGGCGTGGATTGCCCGCGCGACGAGCTCCTTGCCGGTACCGCTCTCGCCGGTGATGAGGACCGTGCTGTCGGTCGGCGCCACGCGCAGGATCTTCTCGAAGATCTTCTTCATCGGGCGGCTTCGGCCGATGATGAGGCTGTCCTCCGAGTCGATCTGGAGGCCCTTTTCCCCGAGCGCCCCGGCCTGTCCCGCCTCGGCCTCCGGAGGCCAGACGATCTTCTTGAGCGCGGCGTCGAGGTCGTCCAGGCGGAAGGGCTTGACGAGATAGTCGAGCGCCCCGAGCTTCATCGCGTGGACGGCGGTGTCGATCGTCGGGTAGCCGGTGATCATGATGACGGGGAGCTCCGGGTGGGCGGTGCGGATGCGTTTGAGGAGTTCGACCCCGTCCATGTCCGGTATCCGGATGTCGAGGAGCGCCAGGTCGAAGTGCGTCCGGGCGAGCATCTGCAGGGCCTCTTCCGCCGCTGCGACGGCGACGGCCTCGAGCCCGCGGCTCTGCAAAGCCCGCTTGATGCCGCTCCGGACGACCGCCTCGTCGTCGACGATCAGGACGCGGCGGATGGAATCATAGGTCATCGGGGTTCCTCTTCGCTTCGGCTCGGGAAGCGCGTGTTCCCATTCAGGGCTGAAAAAACTCGAGGTCCGGGCGGGCTGCGCTCAGGGCGCGATGGCGGGCAGGAGGATCCGGAAGGTGGTCCCGCCGTCCGGGACGCTTTCGACATCGATGCTCCCGTGGTGCGCCTCGATCACCCCCTTCACGATGGCCAGCCCCAGCCCGGTGCCCATGACCTGCCTCGTCTTGGGGTTCTTGACCCGGTAGAACTTGTCGAAGATCTTGGGCAGCTCCTCCGGCGCGATGCCGATGCCCCGGTCCTGAACCTTGATTTCCACGTACTCCCCTTGACCCTCGGCGGTGATGGTCACCTCGCCCCCGTCGGGCGAGTAGTTGATCGCGTTGCTGATGAGGTTCGTCATGACCTCGTCCATGTGCTTCGGATCGGCCGAGATGGGCGCGAGGTTCCGGGCGGTGAAGCGGACCGTCACGCCTTGTTCGCCGGCACGCGGCTCCATGAGCGCGACCGTCTCCTCGATGATCTTCCGGAGGTCGGTCGGGACGCGGGTCTGCACGGTGTGGGCGGACTCGATCTTGGCGATGTCCAGGAGGTCGTTGATCAGGTCCAGCAGGCCGTCGATCTTCTTCATCCCCCGCGCGATGAAGTCCTTCTGCTTCGGGTCGAGCGGGCCGGCAAGCCCCTCCAGCATGACGCTCTGCTGCTGCCGGATCGAGACGAGCGGACTGCGCAGCTCGTGGGCGACCATGTGCACGAAATCCGTCTTCATTGCATCGAGCTGCTTGAAGGGCGTGATGTCTTCGAGCACCGTCACGGTCCCCACGACCCCGTCTTCGGGGCCGAGGGCCGGTGCGGAGATGGCCCGCAGAAACCGCCGCCCGGCCTGGATCTCCCGGGCGACCGTGGCATCCGGGGCGGACTCGCCCGACTGGATCTTCTTGAGTGTCCCGATCAGGTCCTCGTCCTGCAGGAAGGCCTTGACGGAGGCGGGGAAGGCCGTGTCGGGTCCGAGTTCCAGGAGCCGCATCAGCGCCGGGTTGTGGAGTACCACCTCGAGGTTCCGATTGGTCACCATGATGCCGTTCGCCAGGCAGTTGATGATCGTCCGCAGCCGGCTCTTCTCGAGGCTCAGGTCGTAGAGGTTGCGGCTGTTCTCCTCCTGGAAGCGCTTCGCCTGCTGCTCGAGGCGCCGCTTTTCCGCGGCCCGGGCGATGGTCAGGAGGAAGGGGTCGATCTGGAACGGCTTCGTGATGAAGTCGTAGGCGCCCTTCTTCATGCAGTTCACGGCCGTGTCGACCGTGCCGTGGCCCGTGATGATGATGACCGGGATGTCGGCGTAGTGCTCTTTCAGGATCTCGAGCAGCGTCTCCCCGTCCATGACAGGCATCTTCAGGTCGAGCAGGATCACGTCGACGGGCTGTTTCTGCAGGATGTCGAGGGCGACCTGGCCGTTCTCCGCCCCGGTGACCGTGTAGCCGCGGGTTGAAAGCACGCGGTTGCAGCCGTCCCGGATGGTCTTCTCGTCGTCTACCACCAGAATGTCGGGTTTGTCATCCGTCATCGTCCAGTCCAATGAATACGGGTTTTTCCTCTTCCCTGCACGAGTAGTCGAGCGGGAGTTCGATCCTGAAGGTCGTGCCGCCTCCCGGCGGGCAGTCGAAGGAGATCTGGCCGCCGTGGAGCTTGATGATGTTCTGGGAGATGCTCAGGCCCAGGCCCGTGCCTTTTCCCACGGGTTTCGTGCTGAAGAAGATGTCGAAGACCTTGTCGCGCAGCTCCTTCGGGATGCCCGGCCCGGTGTCGGAGACCTCGATGATGAACCGGCAAGCGCCCTCTTCGTAGCGCGCCTTGATCCCCAGGTGGCCCTTGTATTCCATGGCGTCGGCGGCGTTGATGAAGAGGTTGGTGAAGACCTGCTGGAGCTGCCCCATGTCTCCCAGCATATCGGGCATCTCGGGTTCGATCTCCTTCGAGACGCGGATGTTCTGGAAGGTCGCCTGGTGGATCAGGAGGTTCAGGGTCTTGCTGATGAGCTGATCGAGGCTGAACGAGGCGACCTTGCCGACGGACTGCCGGCTGAACTCCAGGAGCTCCGCCACGATGTGCTTGCAGCGCAAGGTCTGGTCGATGATCTCCTGGATGTCCTTCAGGTGCTCCTCGTGGTCCTGGAGCGCTTCCTTCAGCAGTTCGGCGTAGATGAGGATCCCGGAGAGCGGGTTGTTGATCTCGTGGGCGACCCCGGCCGCCATCCGGCCGACCGAGGCGATGCGCTCCGACTGGACGAGGTGCACATGGGCCTCCTCGAGGTCCCGGCGCATCTGGAGCACCTCGCGCATGTCGGTGAAGACGCCGACGCTGCCGATGTCCTTCCCGTCGATCGTAATGAGCGAGGCGGTGAGGGTGATCGGGATCTTCTCCCCGTCCTTCGCCGTGATCTGCATGCTCGTCGGGTTGAGCTTTCCGGGCGGTCCGTAGAGGCCGCTGCGCATCTTCTTCATGTTCGCCCGCGCGACGTCCATGTCGTAAAAGTTGCTGAGATGGCCGTGGTTCATGATCTCCTCGGCCGAAAAGCCGGTCAGGCGCTCCATCCCCTCGTTGAAGATGAGGACGTTCCCCTTCGTGTCGACCACCACGATGCCATCGACGGTGCTCTGGATGACGTTCTGCAGAAAGATGTTGCTCTTTTCGACCTCCTTCTCGAGCCGGATGCGGTCCGTGACGTCCCGCGACGCCTCCAGAAGCTGTACGGTCTCGCCCTTTTCGTTCAGGATGGGGGAGACGGTCACCACCTCGTAGCGCGTCTCCCCGGTTTCGTCCTCGAACTCGTGGATCGTGCTGATGGTCTCCCCGGTCTTCTGCACCTCCTCGAGGTAGCACGCCCGCCCGCATTCCTTGCAGGGCTGGGTGAGCCCGTAACGCAGCTCGTAGCAGTGCTTGCCCAGGATGTCCTGGTAGTCGAGGCGGTTCTCGCGCAGGAAGGTCTTGTTGACCGTGTGGATCGTCATGTCGGTGTTGACGACCATGATGCGGTAGGGGAGGGAGTCGAGGATGGTCTGGGTGTCTTGCACGGTGCCCGGCGTGCAGATATCACGGGGCTCCGCCGCGTGCTCCCGGATGAGCGGCTGGATCAGGAGGCTGCAGATCTTGCGGTCGATCAGCTGTACCCCGGCGGGCTTGCAGGCCTCAACGGCGGCCTCGGCCTCCGGCCGGTCTCCTGTCACCAGCAGCGCGTCCAGCCCCGGCCGTTCGCACAGGTCCTCGTAGCGCTCCGTGGTGTAAATCCCCATCGACCGGGCAAGCTTCATGCCCGCCGCCTTCGGGTCGGGGTCGGCCACGCCGATCACCTTGACCGCCAGCCGCTGCCTCGGCCCCTCGTAAAGGCCTGTCAGGATCTCGCAGCTGCGCTCTCCGCCGCCCGCAAGCCCCACACGGAGCATCTCCGACGAAGGCCCTCGGCCGCCACCGGGCTTGGCCGGCGGCATCACGCGCTTGTGGGGATCGGGTCTCAAGGCATCGGGGTCTTTCTCCAGCACGTGGCAGGTCTCGTCCCCGGCGGCGCACCTCCGCTCGATGTAGAGGATCCTTCTCTGGAAGGGCATCTCAGGCAAGGCGGTCACGGACCTTCCGTTCGAGATCGCGGATGATCGCCTTCATTGCCGCTCCGGCCTGGACGGGCCCGGACTGGTTCCAACCCTTTTCCATGGCCTCCCGCTTCTTGTCCTGAAACTGCTCGAGGCTGGTCGAGAGGGCCTCCCAGGCGAATAATTTTTGAAGAATGTGCCGCTCCGGCGCCGAGAGGTCCCTGTCGGTGTCGAAGCTCTGGCCGCTCTGCGTGGTGAAGATCATGGGGTGCGCGTTTCCGGAAGAAAGTTCAGATCGAGAATGCTCTGGTTATTATCGGGAATATCGATCGGAATTCAAGGAAAAAAGGTTTGCAGGCCTTTTGGGGAGCGGACGCTTTGCCCATTGCATGCTGAACCGGGTTGGGGTAAGAATGATGCTCATCGACGGAAACAGGTTCATTCTGATATCATATGGAAAGATTGCATGATGGTTGCAGACAACCCGCAGAAAGGTAACCCGCTGCCGAATCATGCGCCCGGACGGACGCCGCCGTTGGATTCGTTTCCGATGCTCGGCCTCTACCTCCGCAACCTCGGAGCCAACCTGCTCGGCTTCGGGATCGTTCTGGGGCTCAATCTCCTGACGCCGCTCGGGTATTTTCGGGATCAGACGAGGCTCTTCCTGATCGAGGGCGGCTGGATGAGGCTCCTTCTCTGGGAGACCGGGATCATGCTCTTCGGGGCGGGCCTTCAGGTCCTGCTTCAGCGACCGATCTCATCTTACGCCGCCTGCCTCCGAAAGGGCGCCACCCCGGCTCCGCGCATGCGCGAGCGCGCGGAAAGGCGCGCCATCAACCTGCCGTTCGTCATCGCCCTGGCCAATTTCGGGATGTGGGTGGCGGTCCCGGCGATCCTGGTGACCGGCATGTGGCTCTGGTTCGACACCCGCACCGAGTCGGCGGTCTTCGGCTACTTCCGTTCGGTGATGGTGGGGATGATTACGGCTACGGCCTCCTTCTTCCTGCTTGAAGACTACCTCCGCCGCGGGGTCCTTCCGGCCTTGTTCCCGGAAGGGAGGCTCGCGGCCGTCCCGGGCACCATCAAGCTTCCGATCCTTCGGCGCATTCGTTTTCTCTACACCGCCGGCACCCTCATCCCCATGATCATGCTGGTGGGGACCCTTTACCTGAGCCTGAAAGGAGCCGGCCAACTCGCCCCCGGCGCACGCGAGGTGGCGGAGGAGATCCTGCTCTTCTGCTTCTTTCTTTGCTCTGTCTTCGTCCTCTTCGCCCTCCGCCTCAATTTCCTGGTCGGTCGCTCGATCTCGAGCCCTCTGACCGGGATGATGCGGGTGATTCGAAGCGTGCGGCAGGGGGATTTCACCAAGCGCATCCGCGTCGTCTCGAACGATGAGATCGGGATCCTCGGGGATGCCGGAAACGCCATGATCGCTGGCCTCGCCGAGCGGGAGCAGATCCGCGAGACCTTCGGCCTCTACGTCAGCCCCGAGATTCGTGACGAGATCCTCTCCGGCCGAATCCCCCTCGAGGGCGAGCGCCGGATCGGGACGCTCCTTTTCAGCGACCTGCGCGACTTCACCGCGTATGTGGAGCGCCATTCCCCCGAGGAGGTGATCCGGAGCCTCCGCGCCTACTTCACCGAGATGGGGGCGGCCGTCCGCGCCCACAACGGCCTTGTTCTGCAATACGTCGGGGACGAGCAGGAGGCGGTCTTCGGCGTCCCCGTCTATTGCGAAGACCACGCCGACAGGGCGATCCTCGCCGCGCTCGAGATGCGCCGCCGCCTGGCCGCCCTGAACGAAGAGCGCGTCCGCTCCGGCCTCGTTCCCTTCCGCCACGGCATCGGCATCCACACCGGCGAGGTCCTGACCGGCAATACCGGCAGCGAATCCCGCCGCTCCTACGCCCTGATCGGCGACACCGTCAACATCGCCTCCCGCGTCCAGGACCTCACCAAGACCCTCAAATGCGACATCCTCGTCAGCGAAGATACCGTCTCGTGCCTGCGGAGCACATTTCCCCTCACCGCCGAACCGCCGCAGACCCTGAAGGGCCACACCCGCATGCTGGCGGTTTACCGGCTGGATTGAGGCGGCCTACATCCCGATCCGATGGCGGGAGTCCTGTTCAGGACATGCGCTGAAGGGATGCCTCGATCCGGAAACATCTGCAGCGCAGTTCCCTCGCTCCCGCCGATTTCCGCTTTTCAGCGTGGCAACGGCTGTCAGCCGGTCTGAATCCCTCTGCTTCCTCTGTGTCCGAATAATTCGTTTCCACCCGGAAATGATTTCCCCGTAGAACCCGGTTTCCAATCCGGAAAGGAGGGTTTTTGGCTAAAATCAAGGAAATCAAGAGTTTGTGCGGAGGCGACCTGGTGGTCGCCGCACAAGCAAACGTGCAGATTGACGTCGAGATTGGCCGAAAAGACCCCTTCCGGATGGAACTATTTCGAAAGCGGCATGGGGCGGTAACCTTTAAAGGGCATGGCGCGTGCAGAGTGTTTTCCCGTCAGAGGAGGGAATCTATATGCTCCAATCGGTAAACAGTCCCCAATCGGTATGTCCTCCCGTCGGGTGAGGGGTTCTCTCTGCCATCACTTCAAAGATGTGCGATGACCTAATTTTGTGGATGCTGATCAGAATTTACCTTTCTGTCTTGTGCCCGCATCACGGAGAACCAATCAAAGTAGTTGCATTTCAATGCAATAGGTTTAAAATTATGAAGAGTAGTCAATAGGCGGTTTTTCGCAACATCTTTCCATCCTTCGGCACAGCAATTGCTTTTGATCCATACGCATTGGTTTCCATCCGGAAATCGTCTTTTTTGCGAACCTGGGCGGTAATCTGCGCGTTTGCCTGTGTGGTGACCTGCAGGTTTCTCCCGCGCAAAAGCTTGGTTTCCTGGATATGGGCAAAACATTTTCATTTTCGGACTGGAAGTTGGATCGTACCGCGATAGCATTTCCGGATGCACACGCGCGTTGGTTGACCCGGGTTTTTTCTGTTGGAGGCGGGGTGGCCATCGCTCAAGAGACAGTATGAAGAAATCCATCGTTCGTCGGCTGCGGACAGTCTCGGCTTTCCCGACTGGATCAGGCGCTGAAGCAGGGCATCGACCTCTGATCCGCGCGCATGCGGCCGGCGGGTTTACCATCGTGGAGATGATAGCGGTGCTGGTCATCCTGGGGGTGCTGGCATCGGTCGCGGCGGCCCGCATGATGACGGATGACGGGGCGGAGGTCCGCAGGGCCGCCGAAACCCTCAAGATGCACCTGCGCCAGGCCCAGTTCCGGGCCATGTATTCTGACACGAGCTGGGGCGTCCGATCGAACGGCGGCAGCTACTGGCTATTCGAGGGTCCCAACACCTCCAATCGAGTCATGTTTCTTGGGGAGGGTTCCGATACGGTTACGCTTCCCTCCGGAGTGAGCTGCGGTTCGTTTACGGTCTCCTTCGACGACTGGGGCGTCCCCTACAACGGGGCGGGCCCCCAGACCGGAAACGAACTGTCTTCAGCCAAGACGATCCAGATGTCGTGCTGCTCCAAGACCATATCCATCACGATCACCCCCAACACCGGATTCATCGAATGAAAAGCGGAGTCCGTTCGTCCGGCTTCACCCTGGTGGAAGTGATTGCGACCTTGGTCATCATGGCCTTGGGAGGGGTCGCGGTGTTCACTTTTCTCCACGGCGCCGTTACGCGCAGCTCCGAGCCCGTCGCAATGGCTCAGGACCTTGCCTCCGCGATGGACACGATGGAGGAGATCACCGCCCTGTATCACGATTACAGGAAGGGAGACCTATCGTGGCAGGCTTTTAAAACGGATCTGGGCGATTACCCTGTGACCACAGCGGATAAAGAAGATGCCATGGGAAATCCGGGTTTCGAAATTGTAATGGTGACGGTGAATACGGGCTGCCAATCCTTGTCCACCTTCTTTTCGGAATGAGACATGGTGAAACGAGACCGTGAACGACATCCGGACAAGAAGGGCGGCTTCACCTTGGTGGAAGTGATCGCGGTTCTTCTGATTGTGGGCATCCTCGTCGGTACCGGGGGCTGGGCCGTGGTCCAGGGTGTGCAGGGTTTCCTGATGGCGCGCGACAGCGCGGTGTTGACGCAAAAGGCGCAGTTGGCCCTGACGAGACTTACCAACGAGTTTCGAATTTGTTACGACTGCTTTGGGAATGCCGGCGGCATCTCCTTGCCTTTCACCTTCAATACCAGCCGGGGTGGACGGACTCTCGATCTTTCGGGTGGCCGCCTCACGATCGATGGGGATGACCTGATTGACGAAGTTAGTTCCTTCGCCTTGGCCTATGACAACATGGGACGGATTCACATCCAAATGAGTTTGACCCACCAGCAAGGGGGTCTTTCGATCCCCTTTGAGACGTGGGTCTTCCCGCGCAATATCTATAATTGAGAGAGAGAGGGCTCATGAGAACTCCCCTGAGACCTGCACGCGACGCATTCGTTGTTCGGCATATCCTTGATTCTCACGGTGGTGTCATGATAGCCGCTGTAGCGGCTATCCTCCTGATTGGCGTGCTGGGTGCCGGGGTTGTGTCCATGGTCGGCACCTCGAGCCAGGAAGAGGTCCGCGCAAACCACGGGGAGCGCGCCTTTCTTCTGGCGGAATCAGGATTCAGATTCGCGGAATCAGCTTACAAGGTGGTTTTGGATGATCCCGTTCAGGGCAGGGAGGCTGCAAAGGCAGCGTTGCTCGCTCTGGATGATTTCACCCAAGCCGCCCCGGGTGGAGGAGCCTTCACCCTGCATGTTTCTCTGCCGGAAGATCCCTACGACACCGAAGCGATTGTTGCAGGCAATCAGTCGGTGCAAAAGGGCGGGAATTTGACACTGCAGGCAGGCGCTAACCTGGTGCCGCGGAATGGTGTTTTCCGCCACGAGGGCGCTTACTACCGCTATCGAGAATTTGTGAACGATACCTTGGTTGATATCATCGGAGTAGAGGAGGGGCAGGCCTTCCCATTAAACTTTATAGAAAACCAGGTGCTTACGGATTATTTCTATTCCGAAGTGGTGGAGGTGGTGTCGACGGGAGAATATCCCGGATCGGGAAATTTGAATGTCTCTCGTGACTTGACCTATTGGTGGCCATTGCCCGGCGGCGGCGCAGCGGGAGGACCTGGGGAGAATGAGTTTAGTGGAGAGCCCGACGTATGGGAAGATTTTGAAGATCCTTCTCATCTAGATGATTGGGAGGGTCATGAACAAACATTAGGCGAACCTCGGATAGTAGATGGAGCTTTAAATATTAGGGATGTTCATCACAACCATGCTGCGTTTCTTATAGTATATCCAACCTCAACGGACATGATTTCCGATTACGAGTTGCAGGTTAAAATAAAATTTGACTTGGCTACCTTCGAAGATGAGCAACGCAAAAAGACGCCGAAGTATATGGCAGGACTTACATTCAGGAAACAGGATACGCAGATAAACCAAGGGCATCGGAAAAGTTTTGGGGTATCTTTCATCAAAGGCGTTGGCGATGGTATCCCCAGCTTTGGCGAATCGCCAGGTTCGGGAAATAAGAAAAAAGATGAGAATCCTCTAGATCCCGACGATTTATATATTATTTTGTGGACCGCCCCTCATAGTGCAGTTCCATCCAAAAAAGAAGAACTTATCGCTTATAAAAAATTAACTGTTCCGGATAAAGTTATTTTAAACAATGAATTGGCGAATTGGTCGACGCTTCTTGTAAGAATAAGGGAACTAGAGGGTAATAATAGAATCAGTGTCTATTATACTGATGCCAGCAGAAGTGCAAACGGAGATTCCATTCCCGTAAATTTGAGCAGAAAATGCAGCCCGAGGGATGGCTTGACGGATAACAACGGGACAAGGTATTTGCCATGGCCTCCGAACGATACTGAAAACTGGAGTGCTAATATAGATTATTTTACCCTGGTTGTCTGGGATTGGGTTAATGAAGAAAAACTAAGTGATGGTGACGTGCGGGTGCTGCCTGATGGAGATTACGGACAAGTTATTATCGAAACCGATGAAATGACCTTTAAGGCGCCTACCCGTGAGATAGGGCTGCATGCGTTTGGCGAAGAAGACTATATAACATATGTTTACTTCGATGATTTTGCTTTCAGAACTGCAAAACCGGGCAACAACGGCCCTGATGTTTATATCCCTCCAATTGTTGTACAGTAAGCATGCAGTACTAAGATATAATCGGACATGAACATGATTGGAGGGCGATGGCCGGGTGGCGCGCCGGTTATTGGCGCTCACCCGACCTGATAAATGCCAGCATGAAAGAGTAATAAATTTTAATCCTATGGTTGGGGTGCGGTTTCACAAATTGTAAAGGTTCTCGTTTTATCTGTAAGTTCATCTACCCAATCTGGTCCATCTGTAATCTCTACGGATGATGCTTCGCTTCCGCAAGCTCCCGTAAGGTCTGCGGTGAAATCGCCAAGAACTACGCCGGTACCGTCGTACTCCCAGCTATTGGCTGTAGCATCTCCCTCAAGGAGATCAGTGGCATATTGCATAGCTAACTGGGATCCGCCGGCAGCAAATGCGCCTTCAATAGCCTTTTTCCTTGCTTCTTCTTGAAGATCCATGAATTTTGGTACAGCGACAGCAGCCAGAATACCTAATATAACAAGTACTGCAATAACCTCGATTAACGTAAAACCTTCACTCTTTTTTACTCTCCTGCATTTTATCATTTACAAATCCTCCTTTAAGATAGATGGAAAAGTGTTCCAACAAACGATGAATAAAAACAACTTTATATCTAGCGCAAAGAACACCTCCTTTCCTAAGAAATTACAAGATGAAAATTTGCTGTCTGGAAAAGACGGCGCGTGGCGATGGTCTTCAGCTGTGAAATTGCAACAGCCATGCCACCATGAGCGTTGAAGACGTCTTTAAAGATGGCAAAACTCAAAATCTTTTGCATCCTACCCAGTTGGCAGTCCCTCCGTACTATGTTCCGGATTGGCTAATGAAAGATTGCGCTTCGTCATGCTCCAATTTTTGAAGATTTTCCAGCAAAAATTGGAGGTTCGGCTCCTTGTTTTGTTTAATCTGGGTGAAGGATGCACACGTTTTGATTTTTGGAAGTCTATGTCTCTTTAAGAGATTGAACATTGATCTGATACTTCTTCACCCTGTGCCACAGGCTCCTTTGGTTGATGCCGAGGATTTCCGCTGCCCTTGCCTGGACGCCTCCAGTGGAGTAAAGGGCGTCGATGATCAGGTTTCGCTCGATCTCGGCGAGCTTTTGGTCGAGCGTGGCATCCGGCGGCAGGTGGTCGAGCGGGCCGCCGGCCTGCTGGATCAATTCCGGCGGGAGGTGCTGCGGTTCGATCGGAGCACCCGCTGCCAGAAGGGCGGCACGCTCGAGGACATTCTGGAGTTCGCGGATGTTGCCCGGCCAGTGGTGGGCTGTCAGGGCGCGAAGGGCTGCGGGGGTCAGGGCGCCTGCGGGCGGCGTCAGGTAGTTCAGAAAATGCTCGGCCAGGAGGCGGATATCTTCCTTCCGGTGCCTTAAGGGCGGCAGGTTGAGATCGAAGACGTGGATGCGGTGATAGAGGTCTTCGCGGAATGCGCCCTCCTGCACCATTTTGGAAAGATCCTTGTTGGTGGCGGCCAGAATGCGGACATCGACCTGAACGGTTTGGTTGCCGCCGACCCGCTCGAAGGTCCGCTCCTGGAGGACGCGCAGGATCTTGGCCTGGGTGGCGGGGGGCATGTCGCCGATCTCGTCCAGAAAGAGGACGCCGCCTTGGGCGGCCTCGAACTTGCCGGGTTTGCGGCTTGTGGCGCCGGTGAAGGCGCCTTTTTCATGCCCGAAGAGCTCGCTCTCGAGGAGCCCTTCGGGGATGGCTGCACAGTTCATCTTGATGAAGGGTCCGCCGCACCGGGGGCTAAGCCGGTGGATGGCCGAGGCCACCAGCTCCTTTCCCGTGCCGCTTTCGCCATGGATCAGAACGGTGGTGTCCGCCGGGGCCACGAGCGCGGCCTGTCGGAGGGCGGTGCGCAAGGCGCGGCTCGAGCCGATGATCTCGGGGAAAAGGCGGGCGGCTTCTTCGGTGTCGAGCGCGCCGGTCATCTGCTGGATGGCCTCTTCGAAGCAGTCGAGTTCATCCTTTTCGGAGATCACCTCCAGTTTTGGCTTAGGGTCAGGAGCGGGCGGGGTCGCTTCCCGGAGGGCGCGTTTGATGGGTTTCAGAAAGAGACGCACGATCATGACCCCCGCAAAGGCAGCGAACCCGACACTCGAGAGGAGGGCCGCCAAAAGGGCTGAGAGGGAATAAGGGTGCTGCTTCTGCCCAACATGAAACCCGACGAGGAAGGCCAGGAAGGCCATGCCTCCGACGATAAACGGGATGAGGACCTGAAGGCTGAATCGGTATTGCTTCATAGGGGTCGACAGGATCGGTCCGGGTCTTGAGAACCGGCCCTCCTCACTCTCCTCATCCGTCCTGGGGCTTCAAGGCCCGGATGGAGGCGTACGAGCACGTTTCACAAACATAAAAGTGAGCGAAAACCCCGCAGGGCTCCAATGGGTGCCGCTCTAAAATTTCGCCTGGACCTTGACCATGTCCCACATGGGCAGGAAGATCGACAGGGCGAAGAACAGGACCACCGCCGCGAGACCCACTGTCAGGATGGGGCCGATGGCGTCGGTCAGGCGCTTCATGGCGAAATCCACCTCGTCGTCGTAATGGACCGAGACCTCGCGAAGCATCTCGTCCAGTCGTCCGCTTTCCTCGCCCACCGCCACCATGTTAATCACCATGGGGGTGAAGTAGCGGGCCTGCTTCAAGGGCTCCGCGATCCCTTTCCCCTGTTCCATGCTCTCCTGGATGCGCCGGAACTCGCGGGAGATCACAGCGTTGCCGATCGTGCCGGCCAGGATGCGCATGGATTCGAGCACACGGATGCCGCTTGCCTGCAGGATCGCGAAGATGCTCGCGAAGCGGGACATGGCGCTCTTGATGAAGAGGGGCCCGACGAGCACCATGTTGATCAGAATGAGGTCTCGGATGTACCGGCCTGCCTCGGTGCGGAGGGCCAGAGCCAGGAAGACGACCAGGGCCGCCAAGCCCCCAAGGAGATACGGCCAATAGGTGGAGATTACATCGTAAAGGAGCATGCAGATCCGGGTGGGGAGCGGGATCTCCACCCCCGCGTTGATGAACATGTCGATGAACTTCGGCACCACGAAGGTCAGGAGGACGAAGAAGGCGATGAAGAGGAAGGTCATGACGATGATCGGGTACTGGAGGGCGGCCCGGATGTCGGACTTGACCTTGTGCTCGTGCTCCACGATGTAGATCAGCCGGTTGAAGACCTCCGGCAGGTCGCCGCTCGACTCTCCGGCGCGCACCATGGCGACATAAAGGGGGGAGAAGATCCGAGGATGGGCTTGAAAGGCCTCGAAGAGGCTTTTCCCCCGTTCGATGTCGGCGGCAAGGGCGTTGATGACCCCCTTCAGGCGCTTGTTCTCGGTCTGGCTTTCCAGGATTTGAAGGGTCCGGACGACGGGGACGCCGGCCCGGAGGAGGGTTCGAAACTGCTTGGTAAAGAGGATCAGATCGAGGGTCTTGACCGATCGGAGCCGATCGAAGAGGCCGATGCCGTTTGTCACCGGGGCCGCACCCGGCAGCTCGCGGATCCGGTCGGGTATCAGGTCGCGGTCGAGGAGCATGGTGGCGGCCTGCTCCCGGTGTTCGGCCTCGAGCCGGCCCGAGCGCTTGTGGCCGCTGACGTCGATCGCTGTGTATCGGAAGGTCGGCATACGTCCTTAAACCATGACGGCCGAGGCCGCCTCCTCCAGGGTGGTGATTCCGCGGACGACCTTGTCCATGGCATCCTCTTTGAGGGTGCGCAGCACGCCCGCCTCCCGCGCAGCGCGGGTGATCTCCTGGGCGGAGCGCCGCTGAAGGATCATGCCCTGGACCATCTCGTCGTTTACGAGGACCTCGAAGACCCCTGTACGGCCTCGATACCCTGTGTACATGCAGCTCAGGCAGCCGCGCCCGCGCTGGAAGTCTGCGTCTTTCACATCGGTCAGGCCCCACTGTGCGAGGGCCTCCGGCGGGGGCTGGTAGGATTCCCTGCAGTCGGGGCAGACCTTGCGCACCAGGCGCTGGGCGAAGGAAACGAGCATCACCGAGGCGGTCAGGAAGGGTTCGATCCCCATGTCCAGGAAGCGCGTCACGGCGCCTGCGGCGTCGTTTGTATGGACCGTGCTGAGGACCCTGTGTCCGGTCAAGGCCGCCTGGACGGCGATGGTGGCGGTTTCCGAGTCGCGAATCTCGCCGACCATGATGACATCCGGGTCCTGACGGAGGACGGCGCGCAGACCGCTCGCGAAGGTCATGCCCGCCTGGCGGTTCAACTGGGTCTGGCGGACCTTCTCCAACCGGTATTCGACCGGGTCTTCCAGGGTGATGATGTTGATGTCGGGCTGGTTAAGTTCTTTCAGGATGGCGTAAAGGCTGGTGGTCTTCCCGCTGCCCGTCGGGCCGGTGCTGAGGATCATGCCGTAGGGTTTGCGGATCATGGCCGCGATCTTCTCCTGGTCGAAGGGGGCCATGCCGAGAGCCTTCAGGGAATAGACCCCGGTGGACATGTCGAGGAGCCTCAGCACCACGTTTTCGCCGTAGATGGTCGGGATGACGGAGGCACGGATATTGACCTCCCGGTCGTGCATCCGCACGGTGAAGCGGCCGTCCTGGGGGATGCGGGAGACCGCGATGTCCATGCCCGCAAGGATCTTGATGCGTGAGGCCAGAGGCAGAAACAGCGACTTGGGAGGGGCGGGGACCTCGTGCAGCTTTCCGTCCAGGCGGAAGCGGATCTGGATGTACTCCTTCTCCGGGCTGATGTGCACGTCGCTTGCCCGTTCGCGGATGGCCTGGGAGAGGATCGAGTTGACCAGGCGGACGACGGGCGCCTCCTCCGCCATGTCCTGCAGGGAGCTCAACTGAAGATCCTGCATGCTGCGCGGGGGAGAGGCCTCGAGAGATTCTTCAGCCTCTTCGGGTTTGTTCTGTTCGATGCTCTCGAGGATTCCGCCGATGTCGGAAAAGGCCCCGTACAGGTTGTTGAAGATCTGATTGAACTCCTGCTCGCTGCAGAGTACGGGCTCGACCTCGAGGTTGGTGTAGACCTCTATGGCGTCCTGGGCGACGACGTCCAGGGGGTCCGTGACGGCGCAGTAGAGGATCCGCCCGCTCCGCTGGAGGGGAAGGACCTGGTGGCGGGAGGCCGTTTCCTTCGGAAGGATGCGGGAAAGGTTCGGATCGATCGGGAACCGCGTCGGCGTGTATTTCTCCAGCCGCAGCTGCCGGGCGAGAAGCTCGATCAGCACGGGCTCGGAGACCAGGCCCTCGCGGACGAGGTACTGGCCGAGCTTGAGGCTGCCGCGTTTCCTGTCCGCCAGGGCCTTGTCGACCAGTTCCTCGGTCAGGATCCCGGCCTCGACCAGCATTTCCCCCAGACGCTTGCGTTCCCTCACTTGGACCTCGCTTGGGCTTCCCCGGATCGGACGCTCCCGGACGGCGAAGCGGCCGCCGCGCTGAGAGACGGCCGCACAGGGAGGATGCGGGGGGTGATGAAGATCAGGACGTCCTCCATCTTGTTTTGTTTTCCCGTGTGGCCGAACAGCCAGGTCAACCCCTTGATGTTTTGCAGGTAGGGGATCCCGTCGCTGGTGTCCTGGTCGGTCTGCTTCGAGAGTCCTCCAATGACGGTCGTTTGACCGCTCTCGAGGATGAGGTTGGTTTCGGCCCGCTTGGTGAGGATGGTGGGGTTCCCGAGGACCGTCCGGGTGAAGTCGAGCTCGTCCTTGGTGGTGACGATATTCAGGCGGATCGTGTCCCCCTCGATCACGCGCGGTGTGACCAGGAGGCGCAGGGCGGCGGTCTTCCACTCGATCGAGATGTCTTTGTCGAGTCCGGTGCCGGTGATGGACTGATAGGGCACCTCGGCCCCGCTCTCGATGACCGCGGGCTGGTTGTCCATCGTGGTGATGGAGGGGCGCGAGAGGATGTTGAGCTTCCCGTCGGTCTCCAGGGCGGAGAGCTCCACGTCGAGGACGTACTTTCCGAACTTCTCGTACAGGTAACCGAGCGTGAAGCCCGAAGGAAAATCGTCAGGCCCGAAATCCGCCGGGAAGTTGTTGGATATGCCGGTGGTGGGGTCCACCCCCTCGGAAAGGGTTTTGTCGAAGACCCCGCTGGTGTTGGATCCGGGGGTGATCCAGTAGTTTCCGGCCCGATAGAGCCCGCCCCACTGGATGCCCAGTTCGCGGGCGACCTCCCGGGTGGTCTCGACGATGTGGGCCTCGATCAGGATCTGGGGGGGAGGGCTGTCGAGCTCGTGGATCAGCGCGAGGATCTTTTCCGCATCGTGAGCGAGGGCGTGGACCAGCACGGAGTTGGTCTGCTCGTCGAAGAGGATGTTCCCGATGGGTTCTCCCTCCTGATTCCTGCTCAGGAGGGCCTCGAGGTTTTCTTTGAAGGTCTTGTCGATGTCCGGCTCCCGCTCCTCCTCGATGGTGCGTTTTTTGGAGTCGCCGCTCGTGTCCTGGTCGGTGATCTTGCGGCGGGTGAAGCTGTAATAGCGGAGCGGCACGATGCGGGTCACCATCGGCTCGAGGGTCTGGAGATCCCGGCGGGCGGCCTGCATCTTGAGGTCCGTCTCGAGCTGCCGGAGCTCGTTTTCCTTGTCCTGGGCCGATACGACGCGGATGATGTCGTTTTCCCACTTCCAGCCCAACCCATGCGTGGCAAGGATCCCGGTGAAGACCTGGCTCCAGGGGGTGTTCTCGACATTGATGCTGATTTCACCCTTGACGCTTTCACTCAGCATGATGTTTTGCCCGGCGGCGCGGGCGAGGGCTCGCAGCACGGCCGGCACGGAGGCGTTGTGCATCCGGAGGCTGACCTTCTGGGTCGGAAACGGCTTTTGGCAGATTCGGGCTTTGGGCTGCGGCTGAATCGGGGGAAGGGTGTCCGGCTTGGATGCCGCGGGGGCGGGCAGGGCCTGGGAGCGGGCCTGATTCGTCTCGGCCATCTCCTTCCACTTTCGGTATTCAGAGTCGAGCGGGGAGGGCGGGGTCACCGCCTTCTCGCCGCATCCGGCGGCAAACAGAATCAGGATCAATCCAGCGGTGAGGCGGGCCCAGGGGCGGATCAACCGCAACGATTCGCGTAGGTTCGACATGTGTTTCATCCTCTCCTGATCGATGCCGGGAACGAACCTCGAAGGTGGCCGGAACGCCGGGCTGTTGTTACTCTTCCAGCTGAAGCACGAAGCGCTGGCCGTCTGTCTTCCGAACCAGAACGACGCTGGTTCGATGGATTTCCTCGAGCCTGTAGTCACCCGGATCGATCCACTCACCCTTCTGGTATTCGAAGTCATCGATGATCGCCAGGTGTGTATCCCCGAGTTCCACAAAGCCCGAATACATGAGCCCCAAATCCTCCGCACTCTCCGAACCCGCTGCTTCTTCCTTGTGGAGGAAGGTCTGCAGGGCATAGTCCTGGTCCCAGAATGGGTCCGGGGCCCATTCGAGGGTGGCGGTCTTGGCGATCTGTTGGACCTTTTCCTGTTCGGGGCTCTTGCGAAGGTTTTTGGCCATATCTGTGACGAACGCGTTCAGGTCGACGTTCGCCTCAGCGGGGGGCGCACCCCTCGGTGAGGCTGCCTTGCCGCCGGAGAAAAACATCTCATAGGCGCCGTAGGCAAGCACGAGCGCCATGATGATCACGAGGGTTATCTCCCGTTTGGCCAATTGAATCACCCCTCCACTGTCTGGGTCTTCGTCAGGATGAGCAGGGTCAGGTCGAAGAGCTTCTCCTTGCCGGCCGAAAGAATTTGCAGCTGTTCGATCTTTTCGACGCAGCCCAGGGCATAAATCTGGATCAGAAAATCCCGCAGATTCGACCAGCCGCCCAGGAACCGAAGGCTCAGAGGCATCCGCTCCCCTGTGCCGGGGCTGCCCGGTTCCGGGCGGATGGTCTGCATCTCCATTCCGTGTCCGCGGGCGATCGCATCGATCTGCACCATGAGGTCCTCCAACTGCTCCAATGCGAGCGGAGAAGGCTCCGGGAGAGGGAAAGGCGGGTCGCCGATTTCCCGCAGTTCCTTCAGCAGGTTTTGAAAGAGGGGGCCGAGCGTGTTTTGTTCGGCGATTTCCGCTTCCAGTCCGGCAATGTGCGCTTCCGCTTTGCGCAACGCCTCATGAGAAGGGTAGACGGCCAGGAGAAACAGCAGGGCCACCCCCGCACCGCACACGATGAGATAGCGGATGCTCTGTCCGGGTATCAGGTCAAAGGCTTTTCGGTCCATAGACGGTCATCCGCAGCACAAAATGGGTTTGCTCCGCCCCGCTGTCCACGAAACGGCGGGTCTGCTTTTCGACAACGGCGTTCCCGAAGAGGGGCGATGTTTCGAGCGCCGCCAGGTAGGCGCTCAGACGGATATCGAGGCTACGTTCCTCCCCGGACAGGATTCCCTCGATGACGGCGATCTTGACCACCGGAGAAGGATCCTGGGCCGGACCCTTCTTGGGATCGGGGGGCGCGGCCTGGTCCGGGGGGGTCTCGTCCGAGTAGGCGAACCGGACCAGTTGGATGTGCCCGGGGGTCTTGGCTGCGAGTTCGTTCAGGATGGACAGGAGGGCATAGCGTTCCGAAAAATCGAGGAGTTGTTTGCGCTCTGCCTGGACCTTTTGCGCCAGATCGAGCAGGATGGCCCGGTTCACCCTCGGAGTGCGGCGGTTCAGATCGGCCTCGAGGCGGGCGATCTCTGAGTGCCGCTGTTCGATCACATGCTCCTGCCAGAACAGGAGGCCAAGCCCCAAGGCGACGGCAGCCAGAAAGACGGCGAAAATGGCCCGGTTAAGTAGGCTGATCCGGGCGGTTTTTTCTCTGTCGAGATGCGTTTCGAAGAGATTCGGGGTTTTCTGGGTCGGCATGGCGGCAGCGAGAACGGAGCTCGAACGACCGAATGCCCCGGGATCGGATGGGGGGGGCGTGCGCCATGCCAGCGCGCCTTGGAGGCGCTCCGGGTCGATAGGCTCGACCGGGATTCCAAGGTGCTCCTGGATGGTTCTCAGGAGGGGTTCGTAATGGGTAATCTCTCCGACGGTAAAAACCTTTTCCACCCGGTGGGTGCCGGTGCTCTGCGCAAAATGGCTGAAGCTCAGTTCAGCCTGGCGCACCAGGCGCTCGATAGGAGGGGTGACAATCCTCAGGATGTCCCCCGCCGCGAAGGGTGCCTCCGCGGGCCCTGATTCATGAGCATAGGGGGATGGGGTCAGCAGGGAAAGCATTCTCCGGCCGTGAGTCCTGCCGAACTCCAAGGCCTCTTCTCCCAGGGTGAGGCTGTCCTTGTCCCGCTCGAGGGAGAGGCGCGGGGCCGCAGTCCCCTCCTGGATGCCGCTTGCCATCAAGGCTTCGAAGAAGCTTTGCATGCCGGTCCGGACCGAGCGGGTGAAGACCAGTCGCTGGCTGGAAAAGATGCTGATGCAGGAGCCTGCCTCCCCGACATGCAGCAAGCCGAGGAGACCGCCGGCCTCTTCGCCCGGCATGATCTGGATCATGTTCTGGAGGGCGAAGGGAGGCAGGGTCACCCCGTCCAGAGGGAACCCGGCCCGCGAAAAGCGGGCCTTGAGGCTGTTGACTTCGCTCCGGGGCAGCGTGTAGGCGAGGACCTCGGTCTTCGGAATGCCTCCTTCCGCTGTTTGGCCGAGGACCTCGTAATCGAAAAGGGTTTCACGGTCATCGAAGCTCGCGACCTTCCGCAGGCCCCAATAGACGGCCTGGGTCAGACGTCTGCGGGTCAGACGCGGCACCTGCAGACGGCGGATGTCGCAGGTGCTGGGTTCGAGAAGGGCCCAAATGGACACGCGCCGCTCGCTGCCGCAGAAGGCGTTCAAAGTCTCCCGCAGCCGGCGCTGGACGGCGGCGCCGGTCGGGTCTTTCGCCCCGGTTTCGAGCGTTGTCTCGAGATAGTCGAGGACCTCCCACGAGCCTGGGATGCCGCTCTTGAGCTTTCGGAGCTTAAAGAGCCGCAGGTGGGTGTGCGTCATCTCGACGCCGACGAAGAGCCGCTTTTTGGCGGGCAGAAGGCCCTTGAAGAGGAAGGAAGGGCGGGGGCGGCCAGACGACGGCCTGCCCTCATAAGAGGGAGCCTGGCTGATATCCGTTTCCGTGCGGGCAGAAATTCGCTCTGCCTGGGGGGACAACGGGGTGTCTTTGCCTCCCAAAAGGACCTCCGGATGGTTTCGTTTGTAAGTATGAGATTTGAACATGAAGACAAGAGCGAAGCTATAGTAGAGAAAACTGCGGATTATGTAAAGTGAAAAACCCCGTTGATGCGCCTTTCTGCGAAAAAAAGCGGTATTCTGTCCTACACCGGTCGATATGTTCAAGATTCTTGTTAATGGGTTTTTCAGTTTGGTGCAGATAAAGATGAAAGGGGGTGGGATTTTCGAGATGAACTCTAAACATTTTGAAGGGAAAAGTCATTTCTCGATATTTGAACGAGATTCATAATCATTCGTTTGCCTTAGGTTCAGGCCCGCGCGTGCCTTGGCAAGATTTTCGCTCGCCGTGACATAGAATGTTGGGCTTGTCTCGATGGCTTGTTCGAAGGCATGCATGGCCTTTTCATAATCACCCTTTTCAAGGTGGACGCAGCCGAGATTATTCCAGGCCTGGGCTTCGCCACCGGCCTTTTTGAAGGCCTGGAGGGCCTCCTCCTCGTTTCCCGCCCTTGCCAATGCCACGCCGAGGTTGTTGTAAACCCGGTCATGGGCATACCCGTTTTCTATCGCCGCATAAAAGCAAAGGACGGCCTTGTCGAGAAGCCCCGTCCGCAGGTAGGACACCCCCAGGTTGTTGTAGGTGGATCCTTCGCCGGGTTGCAGGCCAATGGCCTTCTCGTAGAAGGCGACCGCCTCGGGAAACCGTTTCTGCCGGTCGCGAAGGAGCCCCAAGTAAGCGTATGCCTTCCAGCGCTTGGGGTCGAGTTCGACGGCCTTTTCCAGATGTCCTTCGGCCTCGGCGTATTTTCCCGTACGGTACAGGGCCTGCCCCATCCCCTCTTGGGCCGGGGCATGGTCGGGGTCGAATCGGAGGACCTTTTGAAACTCCTTCAGGGCCTCCTCGTCGTTTCCCGCCAGGAGAAAAGCGAGGCCCTTCTTGTAAAGCAGCCGCGGGTTCGATCCATCGGATGCGAGGGCCTTTTCATATTGAAGGAAGGCCAGATAGAAATCCCCTTGCGCCATATGGGCGTCGCCCAAACGTTCATAATCCGCCGGGGTGAGGTCCGGCAGGACCGGTTCGGAGCGGTCGACGACAGCGGATGCAGCCCGGCTGCGTGCCATGAGCTCCGACCGGAAATCCTGTTTCCGGGCGCCACAACCGGCCAGGGTGACGGCCGCCGCGAGAGCGAGCCACACGGAACAGGCGACCCGGAATCGGCGGGATCGAGTCTGCACAGAAGATGTCTTGAGGCTTCCTTGTGTCATCGCCTCACCGGTTCAGAAATATTTCAAAGACACGGATCATGGCCGGGGCGGCCAGAACCACGAAAAGCGCCGGAAAGATGAACAGGATGCAGGGGATCGTCAGCTTTACCGAAAGCTTGCCGGCGATCTCCTCGGCCTTCTGAAAGCGTTTGCTGCGAAACGAATCGGAAAAGACGCGCAGGCTCCGGCTGACGCTGGTGCCGAACTGTTCAGTCTGGTTCAGAACCGTAACGAGGCTTTCGACATCGTCGAGGCCAGTTCTCACGGCGAGGGATTTAAGGGCTTCTTTGCGGGATTTTCCCGCCCGCATCTCGAGCGTGACGAGAGTCAGTTCTTTGCTCAGTTCGGGATGGGCCAGCTTGAGTTCCTGGGCCACGTGGCCGATCGCGGCGTTCAGTCCCATGCCGGCCTCCACACAGATGACCAGCAGATCGATGGCGTCCGGGAGCCCTTTGAAGATGGTGGTTCTCCGCTTGGAGAAACGGTTCTGGACCCAGAGGTTGGGAAGGTAAAACCCCGCGAAGGCGAGCGCAAGGCCGATATAGAGGGTGGCCATAGGGCTCATCATTTTGAAGAGGAGCAGGCGCGCCAAAAGGAAGAGGAGGGGCGCGCCGATGCCGAGCAGGGTTTTCGCCCCCCAGAATGAGGCCAGCACGTGTTCACCGTAAAGGCCTGCGCGGGCGAACATGATCCTGGAGGCGGAGGCATCCACGGATTTATCCGATGCGGCCTTGCTTCCGAGGGCCTTCAAGAAAGTGAAAAAGGGGTTTTCTCTGGAATCCCGCTTTTCGGGCGGGGCATCCGGGACGGGCTCGGGGGTTGTTTCCAGTTCTCTGATCTTCCGAATCAGCCTCTGCCTCCGCTGCCGATTCCGCGCGGAGTGATACGAAAGGCTGAGCAGGACGATAGTCACCAGAAAGGCGAAGAGCGCAAGCATGATCGGTGGCTGGAACAAACGTGAAATCTGTCCGAGGATTTCCACCGGCTACACCTCGATCCTGATCATTCGGCGGATGACAAGGATGCCCAGGAACATCATCAAAACCGCGATGCCGAGAAAGAGCTTGCCCAAAGGCTCGGTCAGAAGAATGTCGATATAGTCGGGGTTGATGAAAAACAGCGCGACGGCCACCAGGCAGGGAATGGCGACCAGCACCATGGCCGTGGTCTTCCCTTCGGCCGAGATGGCGCGCACCTTGCCGCGGAATTTGAATCTCTGCCGGATGATGTCTGCAAGGTTCTCCATGACCTCCGCCAGATTCCCGCCGGTCTCGCGCTGGAGGATCACAACGGTCACGAAAAGGGACAGGTCGGGGTTGTCCACCCGCGCGGCCAGATTCTTCAGTGCCTGTGTCACGCTCGGCCCGAAATTGATCTCATCGAGGGTCTGATCGAATTCGGGCCCCAGAGGATCATTGAATTCGTCGGCCACGATCTTCATGCCGCCGGTCAACGCGTGTCCGGCCCTGAGCGAGCGGGCAATCAGGTCCAGGGCATCCGGCAGTTGACGTTCGAACTTGGCCATCTGCTGCTTGTGCCTGAACTTCAAATAGTAAAAAGGTGCGGTGGCCGCAAGCAAGGCGGTCAGCAAGCGCGCGGCCGGATGGGTGAAAAGCAATTTTCCGAACAGGAAGGTCGTCATGAAAAGCAGCAGGGACAGCAGAACGAAAAAACCAGGGGGGTAGGAGGCCCTTGCCTGAACGATCATCCGGTCGAGTTTCCGGATGCCGGGCATGAAGGCGAGTATCTTCTCCAGCAGGGGGACGCTGCTCAGCGCCCTGTTGCGCTCGATGTCGACGGTTTCCCTTCTTTGCTCGTAGGTCGAAAGGGCCTTGACTCTTTTTTTGGTCTTGACGGCATAGGGGTTTCTGAGTGTCCTGAGCGCATACAAGAGGAGCTCGAGAACGACCACCGTCACGAGGAAGATGAGAATGCCGACAGCCAGGAGCTTCATGGGCGCGCTTATCCCCTCAGACATCCAGAATGTTGGAGGGATCGAAGAGGTTCGGAGGCACTTTGACCCCTGCCACGGTGAACTTTTCCATGAAATGCGGCCTGATGCCGCTGAACTGGAACCGGCCTTTCACCCTGCCGTTCTCTCCGATGCCGGTCTGCCTGAAGGTGACGATCTCCTGCGTCGTGATGACGCTTCCTTCCATGCCGGAGAGCTCGATCAGGCTCATCATCTTTCTCGTCCCGTCCGAAAGCCGGGCGATGTGCACGATGATGTCGATGGCACTGCTGATGTATTTCTTGATCGATTGGCTCGGGATATCGAAATTGGCCATGGAGACCATGGTTTCGAGGCGCAGAAGGGCGTCCCGGGCCGAGTTCGCATGAATGGTGGTAATGGAACCGTCATGCCCCGTGTTCATCGCCTGCAGCATATCGAGGGCCTCCCCGCCGCGAACCTCACCGAGCACGATCCGGTCGGGCCTCATCCGGAGGCAGTTTCTGACGAGATCCCTCTGGGTGACCTCGCCTTTGCCTTCGATGTTCGGGGGCCGGGTTTCGAGTCGGACGACGTGGACCTGTTTCAGCTGCAGTTCCGCTGCATCCTCGATGGTGATGATGCGCTCCCCTTCAGGGATGAAGCGGGAGAGGATGTTCAGAAAGGTCGTTTTTCCGCTGCCGGTTCCGCCGGCGATCAATATGTTGTGCCGGGTCTGCACGAGGCCCCTCAGAAGGTCCGAGATCGTCTCCGGCACGGTCTTGAAGCGGATCAGATCCTCTATCTCCAGGGGCGTGACAGAGAACCGCCTGATGGAGAGTATGGGGCCCTCCAGGGCCAAGGGCGGGATGATGACGTTTACCCGCGAGCCGTCGGCGAGCCGCGCGTCCACCATGGGGTTGGATTCGTCCACCCGCCGCCCGACGGCGGAGACGATCTTGTCGATGATACGCATCAGGTGCTGATTGTCTTTGAAGCGCGCGTTGGTGGACTCGAGTTTGCCGAAGCGCTCGACGTAGACCTGGTTGTAGGCATTGACCAGGATATCCGAGACGGTCGGGTCCTTCAGCATAGGTTCGAGCGGACCCAGCCCCAAAACCTCGTCTTCGAGCTCGGACAGGACCTTTTCCCTTTCCGTCAGATTGAGGGGAAGCTCGGAGTTTTCCTTCAGGATCTTCTCGAGCAGACTTCGGATCCTGGATCGGAGCGTTTCAGGGTCCAGGCGGTCGAACACCGAGAAATCGAGGGTGTCCAAAAGGCGATCATGGACCTTCGACCGGAAGTTGAAATACTCATCCGGCAGCTGTTTGGGATTCGAGGGTTGTTGGGTGGCGGGTCGGGCATTGAATCGCATATCAGGTGTTCACTCCTTAGTTTCCATCCGGAAATGGTCTTTTTGCCCAATCTCGGCGTCAATCTGCACGTTTGCTTGTGCGGCGACCTGCAGGTCGCCTCCGCACAAACGCTTGATTTCCTT
>ENA-OSEO01001830-OSEO01001830.1-sediment-metagenome-genome-assembly--contig:-NODE-1830-length-34740-cov-5.460058_pt1 | contig 34740 bp, 27 predicted proteins | sample MGYA00237883_ERZ534232 | MGnify/ENA metagenome assembly ERZ534232 | reverse complement strand
ACCTCGAGGCCCCGACGAAATGGCGGATTCCGGCGGAGAATCGCGCCGCGGCGACCATCCCGGCCCACGGGTACCTGCTGATCTGGATGGATGGCGATACGTCGGATAATCAGATCGACGCGGCGCCTCGCACGCGGGTGACCGGGCCGCCGGCCTCCGGGTTTCACGCGGGCTTTCGGCTCGGCGCCGACGGCGAGGGAGTCTACCTGTTCCACACCGACGGCGCGACCCTGATCGATAGCCTGGTCTTCGAGGAGCAGACGCCGGATATTTCCTACGGCCGTTACCCGGATGGCGGCGACACGCTGCGATTCTTCGGTGAGCCGACGCCGGGCGGGCCCAACAACGAAGGCTACCTGGGCGAGGTGGCGCCGTTGCGATTCGGCCACGAACGCGGCCTGTATGCCGCTACGGTCACACGAACGGGCGGGGTTCCAGGTTTCGACCTGACGATCACGACTGCGACCCCCGGCGCCCGCATCGTCTACACCCTGGACGGGAAGAACCCCAACGACACGGCCGGCAACTACCGGGTCCCACCGGGCCGCGACTACACTGGGCCGATCCACATCAGCAAGACGACCTGCGTGCGGGCGGTGGCCCTCAAGTCCGGTTTCAAGCCCACGAAGATCCACACCCAGACCTACATCTTCGACAGCCGCGACCAGGTGAACTCCCTGCCCATCATCTCCCTCGTCGGCGACCCGGGCAACACCTTCTACGAGCCCGATGGCGTCATGGCCATCGTCGGTGGCACCTACACCGGTGGTGTCTGGACCCCCTCCGGCGCCAACAGCTACAACAACATGAACAATCGCGATCTCGAGCGACCGGTGTCGGCCGAGTGGATCGTGCCGGGCGACGACGAGGAGTTCCAGGTCGATTGCGGCCTGCGCGTGCACGGCAGCCCGTACATCCGGCCCCGCTACGTCCGCCAGAACGGTCAATGGTCCGGCGACGGCAAGATCAGCCTGCGCCTGTATTTCCGGGGCGAATACGGCGCGACCCGGCTGGAGTATCCGCTGTTTCCGCAGTCCCAGGTCGAGCAGTTCGAGACGGTCGTGCTCCGCGCCGGCCACAACGATCGCACGAACCCCTTCATCAAGGATGAGCTGCTCCGCCGGCTGCATCGGGACATGGGCCAGGTCGCCTGCCTGGGAACCTTCGCCAGTCTCTTCATCAATGGCGAGTACAAGGGCTATTACAACCTCACCGAACACGTCAAGGAGGAATCCTGCCAGCAGTGGTTCGGCAGCGACAAGCCCTGGGACGTCATGACGATGAACGGCATCCGCGACGGTGATTCGCAGTCGTGGGACGCGATGATCAGCTACGCCCGCAGCAACAACCTGGCGGACCCGACGGCCTACGCGGAACTCTGCAAGAAGCTGGACATCGTGAATTTCATCGATTACCTGATCATCCGCCTGTGGCCGAACGATTGGGACTGGCCGCAGAACAACTGGTCCGCGGCCTGCGAACGATTCGCGACGGGCCAATGGAAGTTCTTTGTGTGGGATGCTGAGGGGACGTTCGTCTCCAGCCAGCTTCAGACCGACAGGTTCCCGGAACTGAACAGCCAGGCCAATGGCAACGGGTACCTCTACCAGGCCCTCAAGGCGAACAAGGATTTCCGGTTGCTCTTCGCCGACCGGCTCTACAAGCACCTCTTCAACGGCGGCGCCCTGACCCAAGAGAACGTCAGCCGGCGGTTCCTGGAGATGCGGGACGAATTGCGAAGCGTGATTCCCAACATGGACACGTACATCGTGGATGGCTGGACCCCGGGGCGCCACAACGTTTTTCTCAATGCCTGCATCCGCGAGGGGATGTATACCTTTGCGGGTCCGACACTGGTCGTGGGCGGCGCCCCGCGCCACGGCGGATACGCGGACCGCGGCGAATTGCTGCAGATCGTCCCTTCGCGCACGGGGTTGCCGATCTATTACTCGCTTGATGAGAGCGATCCGAGCCAGTCCGACTCGGCGCAGGCCCCTGTCGCGAACACCCTGGTGAGTGCCGACTCGCCTAAACGGGTCTTGATTCCGTCGCGCCCGGATACGAGCGTCTGGCGTCTCTTGCCCTCGTTCGACGACTCCCGTTGGACTTCCTCCTCCGGCGCTCCCGGCGGTGTCGGCTTCGAGCGGAGCACCGGCTACGAGAGCTACCTCAGCGCCGATGTGGGCAACCAGATGTACAACCTCTCCGGCACCTGCTACATCCGCATTCCGTTCCAGTTCACCGGGGACCAGGCCGTCTTGGAAACCATGACACTAAGCATGCAGTATGACGACGGATTCGTCGCCTATCTGAACGGCACGGAAGTGGCGCGACGCAACTTCGAGGGCGAGCCCGCCTGGAATTCGGTGGCTAGCGCCGCCCACGACGACGCGGCGGCGGTTCTCTTCGAAGCCATCGATATCTCCACGCACATCGACAAGCTGCAGCCCGGGGGCAATCTCCTGGCCATCCACGGCCTGAACGCCGGGGCGACCAGCTCCGACTTCCTGATCAACGCCGAACTGGTGGTCAGCCGGGCAATCACGGATCGAAGACCCGCTGATGGCCCGACGTATGCCACGCCCATCACGCTGACCAAGAGCACTCTGGTGAAGGCCCGTGTCCAGAACGGCGCCACGTGGAGCGCGTTGACCGAGGCGGTGTTTGCCGTCGGACCGGTGAGCGAAAGCCTGCGGATCAGCGAAATCATGTACCATCCGGAAGTCGGTGATTCGAGCAGCGAATATGTCGAGTTGACGAATGTCGGCACGGAGGCCATCAACCTGAATCTGGTGAGGTTCACCAAGGGCATCGACTTCGTCTTCCCGGATGTGGAACTGACTCCGGGGGCTTTCTGCCTGGTGGTCAAGGACCGCGATGCGTTCGAAGCAACGTACGGACCGGGTCTGCCTGTTGTGGGACAGTATACGGGCAGCCTGAGTGACAGCGGGGAGCGGATCGAACTACAGGATGCTGTCGGTGCCGTCATTCACAGCTTCCGCTATCGCGACGACTGGTTCGACCTCGCGGATGGAGAGGGTTTCTCGCTGACGGTCGCCGATCCCGCCGGGACGCCGGTTCTTCTTTGGGACGCCCGCAACACGTGGCGGCCCAGCACGCTGCCCGGCGGCTCTCCGGGTCTGGCGGACGATGGGATTCCTCCTGTCGGCACCGTTGTTATCAACGAGGTGCTGGCCAACTCCGCTGGCGTGGGCCCCGACTGGATCGAATTGTGTAACACGACCGCTGTGCCTGTGGATATCGGTGGGTGGTTCGTGAGTGACGATGGAGATGACCTCACGAGATACCAGATTGCCGAGGGCACGGTCGTTGCCCCGCAGGGCTATCTCGTCTTTCGCGAGAGTCAGCATTTCGGCAATCCCGCCGATCCCGGCTGCCGCAAGGCGTTTGGCCTGAGTCGAACCGGTGAGACGGTGCGTCTGCGTTCCGGCTTCGCGGGCGGGCTGACCGGCTATTGCGAAGAGGCCCGATTCGGGCTTTCCGATCCGGGGATCACCCTGGGTCGTTGTGAAGCCGATGCGGCTCTGGTCCCCTTGACCGAGCCCACGCCGGGCGCAGCCAATGCCGATCCGATCGTCGGTCCTGTCGTCATCAGCGAGATCATGTACCATGCCAGTGGCTCGACCGACGTGGAGTATGTCGAACTGCTCAATGTCAGCGACGCCGAGGTGACTCTGTACGACCCCGACCGGGGGGCTCCCTGGCGTTTCACCGATGGCTCGCAAGACCCTGGTATCGTCCTGCTGTTCCCCCACGATCCACCGGTTGCTCTGGGGCCGTATGAGTACCTGCTGCTCGTGAAGGACTTGGCGCTCTTTCAAAGCCGATTTACGGTTCCCGCTTCGACGCAGATTCTGGAATGGGGGACCGGCCGGCTGAGCAATGCCGGCGAGACGATCCAGATCGACCGGCCGGGCGACCCGGATGAGGAGGGCCTGGCGGGCTGGATGGTCGTGGACCGCGTCCGCTACAGCGATGGCTCTCATCACGAGGTCCTTCCCGACGGCTTGGACCTATGGCCGCCGGAGGCGGATGGCCGCGGGTTCTCGCTGACGCGGGTCATCCCCACGCAGTACGGCGGTGATCCCTCGAACTGGCGTGCGACGACGCCGTCGCCGGGAGCCGCCAGGCCGCACATTGATCGCTGACAGACGGCTCGTGACCCCATCCCGACTTGGTTGCTCCAATCTCGCTAAGCCCTGCAATCTGGGTATCTTACCGCCGGTCCGGTCCGGGGGATTGCCAGGGCTGTTTTCTGCTTTGTTCTTCCAATTTTCTGTAACGGGGGTATACTCTCTGGCCACTTATCTTAAGGTACTTGGCCGGAGCCCATGGGCCGGGAAGGAATCGGCTTTTCTGTGCAATGAATCGGCTCTGGCAGGCGTCAATACTGTGAAGGTGGTAGCGTACCGGTGTGAAATGGCGGTTGGAAGGGGAGTCCCAGCACGAATGACCGCGGTGGGCACCCCAAAATGACTTTGAATGGCTTTTTTGGACGGACTCATGGGACGAAGCTCAACTCGGTGTCTACTCTTCTGTGCCGTTCTGCTATCCTGTGCCGGGCTGTTTCTGATCGGCTGCCGCAGCCCTGCGGAGCATCGGGAAAAAGCCGATGAGGTCGCGTACGACATCATCGAGCAGAAGCAGCAGGAGGCGCTCAACAAAACGGAGTCTTTCAACGTCGAACGACCCAGCGATACTCTGCGGCGCCGACTGCTGGAAGAGCAGGGACTGGTCTTTGCGTGTGATGCCTCATTTGGGACCGATAGGCTGCAGACGATCGCGCACTGGCCGGAACCGAATCGCCCCAATGATGTGCGTTCCGCCGATGGGGACATCCCGATCGATCCCAACCAGGACCTCAAGATCTCGCTGATGGATGCCCTCCAGATCGGGGCCCGCAACAGCCCGGACTACCAGTCCCAGAAGGAAAGGGTCTTCCAGGCGGCACTGAGTCTGGACCTGCAGCGGAACGACTTCCGTAACATCTTCGCGGCCGGGTCGGACAGCACGGTCACGCGGACGACCTCCCAGCATGGCACGAACGTCCAGAATAGCGGCTCGGCGAGTGTGAACCGGCTGTTGGCCAGCGGCCTGAGCCTCAGCTCGGCTGTCGCGTTGGACATCGGCAACCTGCTGACGGGCGGTGGGAACACGTCTTTCCTCGGCCTGAGCAGTGATTCATCGATCTCCCTACCTCTTTTACGAGGGGCCGGCCGCCATATCATCACGGAGAATCTCACCCAGGCGGAGCGCGAAGTGGTCTACGTGATGTGGGAGTTTGAACGCTACAAACACACGTACGCTGTGAACGTGGCCCGGCAGTACTTCTCAGTCCTACGCCAAGTCGATTCTGTGGAGAATGCCCGCGCCAACTACAAGAGCGCGGTGCAGTCCGCCCGGTGGTCGCGCCGACGAGGCGACGCGGGCCGGATCTCCGAGATCGACGTGGATCAGGCGGTCCAGCGCGAGCTTAGCGCGCGAAATGGCTGGATCTCCGCCCAGGAAGGGCTCAAGAGCTCGCTGGACTCTTTCAAGACGGTGATCGGTCTGCCCGTCGATGCCCGGATTACGCTGGACCAGGCTGATCTGGACGGCCTGCGGAAGCAGGCGGATGATATCATCGCGGCGCTCAGGGCAACCGCACAAGAGGGGAGGACGGAGACGGCGCCTCCTGCCGATGCCGAAGTGGAGTTGCTCCCGGCCAGTCGCGAAGGGGCTGGACCGTTGGAGATCGATGAGCGACTGGCCGTCGAGATCGCCCTCGAGAAGCGGCTCGATTTGCGTCTCGCGGAAGGCGAGGTCTATGATGCCCAGCGACAGGTGGTCGTTCGTGCGGACGCGCTGCGGGCTGGACTGAGCCTCCGAGGTTCCGCCAATCTCGGCGACGATGACAATTTCGATGGGCTGACGCCGTTGTCGGGCGGGCGGTACAGCGCGACGATGCCGCTGGACCTTCCCATCGAGCGGACCGCCGAGCGGAACAGCTATCGCAACAGCCTGATCGCGCTGGAACGGGCGACCCGGAGCGTGCAGACCCTGGAAGACAGTATCAAGTTGGCCATTCGGAATGAGCTGCGAAACCTCATGGAATCCCGCGAGAGTCTGAAGATTCAGGCTCAGTCGGTGGTCGTTGCCGAGAAGCGGGTCCGGAGCACGCAGATGTTCCTGGAGGCCGGCAGACGACAGATCCGTGACTTGCTGGATGCCCAGGATTCGCTGCTGTTGTCGCGGAATCAGTTGACGTCCGCCGTGGTCAACTACCGGATCGCCGAACTGGAGATTCAGCGGGACCTGGGGATTCTCGAAGTCAACGAACGTGGATTGTGGGAAGAGTTTTCGCCTGAGGATATCAAACATGACCGCGAACAACAGCAAATCTAATGGCGCGTCGCGTAAGCCATTCAAGTTGATCGGTGTCGCCGTTCTTGTCGTGGTGGCCGCCACGGTGGTGATCTGGCTCAAGGCCGTTCGAGGCAGCGAAGACCCGGCGGCCGCAATGGCCACGTTCGTCGCCAAGCGCGGGCCCCTGATGATCAGTGTCCTGGAGTCGGGCGCCATCAAGGCCAAGGAGCAGGAGGTCATCCGCAACGAGGTCGAGGGACGCACGACGGTCATCTCGATCGTGCCCGAGGGTACCCGCGTCCAGAAGGGAGACCTGCTGGTCGAACTGGACGTCAGCACGCTCAAGGACAGCCGGATCGATCAGGAGATCCGCGTCCAGAATGCGGATGCCTCGTACGTCAATGCCAAAGAGAATTTCGACATCACGAGAAGCCAGGGGCAGAGCAATATCGACGTTGCCACGCTCGCTCTGCGGTTCGCCCAGTTGGATCTGGAGAAGTATACCGATGCCAACGGGGAGTATCGCAACCAGTTGGAGCAGGCGAAGAATGATATTACTCTGGCCGAGGAGGAACTGAAGCGAGCCGAAGAGACCTTGAAGTGGTCCAAGACGCTGTATGATGAGAAATACCTCTCGCTTACGGAAATGCAGGCGGATGAGCTGACGAGGAATCGGAACAAAGTCAAATTGCAGGTGGCGCAGAACAATCTCGAACTTCTGGAGAAGTTCACCCATACGCAGAAGCTCGAGCAGCTCGAGAGTGATGTCAAGCAGGCGCAGATGGAGTTGGAGCGGACCGAGGCCAAGGCCCGGGCCAATCTCGTCCAGGCCGAGGCGGATTTGAAGGCCAAGGAGCAGGAGCTCAATCGCCAGCAGGCCAAGCTCACGAAGATCGACAATCAGCTTGGCAAGGCGGAGATCCTGTCCCCAGCGGACGGCATGGTGGTCTATGCGACCAGCTCCCGCGGCGGATTCGGGCGCGATGACCGGCGGCCGCTGGCCGACGGCGTTGAGGTCTGGGAACGGCAGGAACTGATCTACATCCCGAAGTCGTCCTCGTCCGTGGCGGAAGTGGACGTGCACGAGGCCAGCCTCGACAAGGTGCGGGCGGGGCTTCCCGCCATCGTCACGGTCGATGCGCTGCCGGGCAAGAAGTTCATCGGCACGGTCGCTCGCATCGCCCCGCTGCCCAATGCCCAGAGCATGTGGATGAACCCCGATCTGAAGGTGTACACCACCAACATCAACCTGGAGAGCGATGACCCCGGTCTGCGAAGCGGCATGAGCTGCAAGGCGGAGATCATCGTCGCGCAGTACGATGACGCGATCTATATCCCCGTCCAGGCCGTCCTGCGGGTCGGCGGGCAGCCCACCGTCTTCGTGGTCAAGGATGGTCTGGTCGAAGAGCGCAAGGTCGAGACTGGTCTGGATAACAACAGCATGATCATCATCCGCAGCGGCCTGAACGAAGGGGAAGCGGTCATGCTGGCACCTCCTCTGAAGGCCGCGACCATGGAGCCCGGCGAGCGAATCCCGGGGGCCGGCGATGCCAATGACACGACCACGCAGAGGATCAATGAGAAACTCAAGGCGGCCAGTCAGATGGAGGCCAGTCAGCCCGTGCGGCCGCGACGGCCAGAGATGCAGTCGCCGGCGGGCGGGACGGGACAGCCCGCGGGAGTTGGTGGGCCGGGACAGCCGGGTGCCCAGGGGTTCCAGATGCCTTCGGCCGAGCAGATGCAGCGCTTCCAGAACATGTCGCAGGAAGAGCGGGAAAAGATGATGGAGGAGCGTCTTAAGAGCATGACGCCCGAACAACGGCAGCAGGCCGAGCAGATGCGCCAGCGGTTCCAGAACATGACGCCGGAAGAGCGGGAACAGATGCGCCAGCAGCGCCGAGGTAGCCGCGGCGAAGGCGGCGGCCCCGGGTCTGGAGGACGCGGCGGCGAGGGCGGTGGCAGTCGCCGGCAGGGCGGCGCTGGTTCTGGACAGCCGGAAGGGGGCCAATAATGCGTGATCGGACGGCGTCGAACAACGGACGCGAAATCGTCAGGCTCGAGAACGCCCGGAAGATCTACCAAATGGGAACCGAAGAGGTCCGGGCCCTCGCGGGCGTCAACGTGACGTTCGAAAAGGGCGATTTCTGGGCGATCATGGGTCCCAGCGGCTCCGGCAAGAGCACGATGATGAACGTTCTCGGATGTCTCGACCGTCTGACGTCCGGCTCCTACTACCTCGAAGACCGAGATGTCAGCAAGCTGGATGACGATGCCCTCAGCGAGTTACGTCTGCGGACGCTCGGGTTCATCTTCCAGAGTTTCAACCTGATTCCACAGTTGTCGGTGCAGCGGAACATCGAGTTGCCGCTGTATTACTTGGGATGGGACGCGATTCGCAGCGCCCACCGGGCCAAGGAGCTTGCTGAGGAGGTCGGACTCGGCGACCGGCTGAACCACCGGCCGACGGAGCTTTCCGGTGGGCAGATGCAGAGGGTTGCCATCGCACGGGCACTGGCCAACGATCCGCAGGTCATCTTCGCGGACGAGCCCACGGGCAACCTCGACTCCGCCACCGGCGTGCAGATCATGGAAACCCTGACGAAGCTGAACCAGCAGGGCAAGACGATTGTCATGGTCACGCACGAGCCGGACATCGCGGCCTATGCCAACGCCAGGCTCCACATGATCGACGGCAACATCGACAGGATTGAAAAAGGCAATCATGCGCCAAACCCGGATAGTCAGAAACATCTCGCTGGGCATCGAGAATCTGCTGCTTCATAAACTTCGCTCCTTCCTGACGATGCTGGGTGTCGTGTTCGGCGTTGGCAGTGTGGTGGCGATGCTCTCGGTCGGCGAGGGCGCCAGCCAGGAGGCCCTGTCCCAGATCCGCAAGCTGGGCAGCGACAATATCATCGTCTCGTCGGTCAAATCGGCCGAAGAGGAGGCGACGAGCACGACGCATTCCCATATGAGTATCTATGGGCTCACGTACGAGGACCATCGCCGCGTCTCCGAGAGTTTCGCGAACATCCGTCAAACCGCTCCGGCGAAGCTGATGCGAAAGGAATCGCGTCTGGGCGAGCGGTCGATGGAGTTGCGCGTGGTGGGGGCGACGCCCGAATGGTTCCACCTGGTGCCTCGCGATATCGTCGCCGGGCGGGTGATCGTGCAAACCGATCAGGACACACGATCCCCCGTGGCCGTACTGACCGAGTTCGGCGCCAGAAAGTTGCTGGCGACGGAGGGGTCGGTGGGCCAGACCCTTCGCATCGGCGGCGATGAGTTCGAGGTGATCGGGATCATCAAGAGTGAGAGCGGACAGGCGGGCAATATCCAGATCCCCGACCAGGAGATCGACGTTTATATCCCCATGGAGGTGGCACGGCGGTACTTCGGCGACATCTTCACCAAACGGACGGCGGGTTCGGAGGAGCGGGAGAAGGTCGAGTTGCACCAGATCATCGTTCAGGTGGATGATCCCAGGCACGCCGAGGCAGTGGCGGCCGGCATCGAGCGGATGCTGGGGATGTTTCATAAGAAGAAAGACTATGCGTTGAGCGTGCCGTTGGCGCTGCTCAAGCGGGCCGAGGCCACGAAGCGGACGTTCAACATCGTGTTGGGCTCCATCGCGGGCATCAGTCTGCTCGTCGGCGGCATCGGGATCATGAACATCATGCTGGCCTCCGTGACGGAGCGAACGCGGGAGATCGGTATCCGCCGGGCCATCGGGGCCAAACGTAGGCAGATCATCTATCAGTTTCTTATTGAGACCGTGGTGCTCTCGATGATCGGTGGTCTGATCGGCCTGGGCATAGGGGTGCTGATCCCGTTCCTGATCACCCATTTCTCAGGTATGGCGACGGTCCTAACGCTCAACGGCATTCTGCTGCCGCTGTTCATCAGCATGGCGATCGGTATTCTCTTCGGCCTCTACCCGGCGATGAATGCCGCCAGAGTCGATCCCATTGTGGCGCTGAGACACGAATAGCATGAGACAGACCAAGATCGTACGCAACGTCTGGTTGGGTATCGAGAACCTGCTGCTGCACAAGCTGCGGTCGTTCCTGACCATGCTGGGTGTGGTGTTCGGGGTGGGCAGTGTGGTGGCGATGCTCTCGGTGGGTGAGGGCGCCAGCCAGGAGGCCTTGTCGCAAATCCGCAAGCTCGGCAGCAACAACATCATCATCACGTCCATGAAGCCCGCGCAGCAGGAGCAGACCGTCGTGACGCGTGGCTCCATGAGCGTCTACGGCCTGACCTACGACGATCACCTTCGGATGGCCCAGAGCTTCAAACAGGTCAGGCGGGCCGCGCCGGTGAAGATCATTCGCAAAGAGGCGCGTCTGCGCGAGCGGTCGATGGAGCTTCGTGTCGTGGGCACGAGCCCGGAGTGGTTCGAACTGGTCCCTCGTGAGATCCTGGCCGGACGGGTCCTGCTTCGCGCCGACGAGGAGAAGAAGGCTCCAGTCGCCATCCTCACCGAGTTCGGCGCCCGCAAGTTGCTCGCGACGCAGAACACGGTCGGGCAGACTCTCCGCCTCGGCGGCAATGAATTCGAAATCATCGGCATCGTCAAGAGCGAGAGCGGCCAGGCGGGCAGCATCCAGATCCCGGACCAGGAGGCCGATATCTACATCTCGCTGGAAGTGGCTCGCCGGTACTATGGCGATATCTTCGCGAGGATGACCTCGGGCTCGTTCGAGCGGGAGCGAGTCGAACTCCACCAGATCATCGTCCAGGTGGATGATCCCCGGCACGCCGAAGCGGTGGCCGCCGGCATCGAACGCATGCTCGGCATGTTCCACAAGAAACCAGACTTCGTGGTGAGCGTCCCGCTGGCGCTGCTCAAGCAGACCGAGGCCACCAAACGAACATTCAACATCGTGCTGGGCTCGATCGCGGGCATCAGTCTGCTCGTGGGCGGCATCGGCATTATGAACATCATGCTCGCTTCAGTGACCGAGCGAACGCGGGAAATCGGGATCCGGCGGGCCATCGGCGCCAAGCGTCGCCAGATCATCTACCAGTTCCTCATCGAGACCGTGGTGCTCTCGATGATCGGCGGCATGATCGGCCTGGGCCTGGGCGTGCTGATCCCGTTTCTGATCACGCACTTCTCCGGCATGGCGACCGTCGTGACCCTCAACGGCATCCTGCTGCCGCTGTTCATCAGTATGGCTATCGGGATTCTCTTCGGCCTTTACCCGGCGATGCACGCCGCCCAAGTCGATCCCATCATCGCCCTCCGTCACGAATAGTCTTTGCCGTTGAGGCTCTGAACGACGGATCGGAGCCAGGCTTCAAGCTCGGTCCTCATGGTGTCCACACGCTCGGGACTCCGGACGGCCAAGTCTGTCCCTTCCTGAGGGTCGTCCGCGAGGTTGTACAACTCAAATCGCACCTGGTCATTTCTATCGATGCGATGGAGTTTCCAGGGCCAATCGAGCCAGGCGGCGTGCCCTGGGAAGCTACTTTCCGGAAACTGCTTCGTGATCCGGCCGGCGTCGAGGAATTGGTGGGCGGGGTCGTCGATCTCCTTGCCCGCCTGCTGGGCCTTGTAGAGGCTCGCCATCCATTGTTTGCTGGGGGTGGCCACGCCGGGCGTCGGGTGGTCCCAGAAACCCATCGGCTTCAGTCGTTTCGTCACCGTGTCCTCGATCAGTGGGACCAGGCTGATCCCATCGAGCGGCGGCTGTCTGGTCATCTGCACACCCGCGATTTCCAGCAGGGTTGGGTAGATGTCGGACGTGTTGCAGGGGACGTTCGTGACGCGTGGGTGTGGGATGCGGGCGGGCCATTCGAGAAGGGCCGGGACGCGGAGGCCGCCCTCATAGATCTGGGCCTTGTTGCCCCGGCCGCCGGGGGTGCCCACCCCCGGCAGGCCGCCGTTGTCGCTGCAGTACCAGAGAACCGTGTTCTCCTGGATACCGAGCGTCCGCAGCTCCCGGCGGAGCCGGCCGAAGGCCCGGTCCATGCCCGTGATCTCGCCGTAGAAGTGCTGGAGCTTTTCGTCCTGGTCCTGGTATGGGGCGCGGTCCTGCTCGATGGCCTCGTGCGGGGCGTGTGGACTGCCGAACCAGACGACGGCCAGGAAGGGCCGCGCGGAGCGGGCGTGCTTTCGGATGAACGTGAGGGCCGCGTCCATTGTGACCGCGGAGCTTTCGCCCGGCGTCGGGACGGCCACGCCCTCGCGGCTCATGATCGGATCGTTGTCGAAGAAGTTGGGGGCCGAGAACCATTCGTCAAAGCCCTGGGCGCCAGGGTTCACTGGGCTGCCTTTGCACACCGAGCCGAGGTGCCACTTCCCGAAATGCCCTGTGACGTAGCCGGCGGTCTTGAGGGCCTCGGCCACCGTGATTTCCTGCGGGCGGATCGGGTGACCCCATTTGAAGCATCCGAAACGGTTCGGATGCCGACCGGTCATAACGCTGCCACGCGTGGGGGAGCAGACGGGTGCCGCGGCGTAGAAGCGGTCGAAGCGCAGCCCCACAGCCGCCATGGCATCGAAGTGGGGCGTCTTGAGCACCGGGTGACCGTTGTAGGCCATATCGCCCCAGCCTTGGTCATCGGCCATGCACAGAACGATGCTCGGCCTTGCGGACCGGGAGGTGCCCCTGACGTGTGGGCCGGCCGCACCGCCCAGAGACAGGCCCGCGCCGGCCGCCTTCAGGAAATCACGACGATTGATCTGCATCGCATGCTCCTTGCAACGATTTCGTCCGGATACGACAGGCTCTTTCTACCAGATTCGAACGGTTCCGGCAAATGGTACAGGCCCTGGCCTCTTGTAATCCGACGAGTTATCCGGTACACTCCGCGAGACATCACCCGAGAGGTGTCGGGGGGTACCATGGACAGGGCGCATAGATCGCGAAAGGCAATGCGTGGCAAGGCCCGGCCGAAAGAGTGAGAAGAACAGCTACGCGACCGCTCAGTTGCTCAACTACGCCCGCGACTCGTACCTGGAGCGGACCAGCCGGCCGGTGTATGCCATCGTCTTTCTGCTCCCGTTCATCGTCTTCTACGAACTGGGCACGATCTTGATCAACACGGATGTCCTCAACCAGTCCCAGGTGCGGGTGGTAGCCTTCGTATGGCTCCAGAACCTGCTCCGACATTTGGGCACCGGGAGTCGCTTTGCCTGGATCGCGCCGCCCTTGGTGGTCGTGATTATCCTCGTGGGCCTGCAGATTGCCTCGCGAAAGCAGTGGTATTTTTGCCTGAGCGACTACACGCCGATGGTCTTCGAGTGCATCTTCCTGGCGGTGCCTTTGATCGTGCTGAGCCTGATGTTCAACAGCCCGCCGGTGAATTCCGATAATGCTTCGCAATTCAGCCGTGCTCGTCCGTCCGGCCGGGTGGTCGTAGCGGCGCAGCGGGTCTGCCTCTCCGGCGAGAACCTGCCCTCCGCGGACTACCTGGCTGCCGCCCGCCCGAAGGCTCATTGGCTGATGGCCGACATCGTGACCGGCGTCGGGGCGGGCATCTACGAGGAGTTGGTCTTTCGCCTCATCCTGATCTGTGCCCTGATGGTCCTGTTTCAGGACCTGATCGGCATGGGGCATCAGAATGCGATCGTGCTGTCGATCCTGATGTCGGCGGCTCTCTTCAGCGCCCATCATCATATTGTATGGGTCGACGGGCGGCTCGGACGGAGCGCGCCCTTCCTGTGGACCGAGTTCGGGTTTCGCACGCTCGCCGGGGTCTATTTTGCGATTCTCTTCGCGGTGCGGGGCTTTGGGATCACGGCAGGCACACACGCCTTCTACGACATTATTGCCACCGTCGTGAACGCGGTTTTTTTCGAGCCCTAGCACCGGCGACGCCCGGGTCTTTTCTCCCGCACACACCTAAAAAAAACTGGTTTTTCCTTACTCGTTTGGCCGGCGGAGTTTGCGACACATTCGTCCCATAAGGGTCCTCGGGGTGGTTCTCAGTATTGATATTGCACTTGAATCGGCCGGGCGATTCGAGTATAATAAGCCCAAAGATAGAGCCGCGTCTTTCAGGGTTTATCGTTATGGAATCGCCGCAAATCAACGTTGCCATCGACCAACTGACTTTCAGCCTGTTTCAGAGGCCGTTGCACCCGGAGCTCTTCCAGATCTACGCCAGCCGCCAGCTCAAGACCGAGAAGTACGAGGCCTTGATCTGGGTCACCGGTTGTACCCACGTAGTGAGCGTTTTTGCGGGCGATGTGTGTCTGAGCGAGGTCGTGAGCACGCCGGGGCAGTTGCTTCCCCACCGAGGCTTGGTCGAGCGGTTCCAGTTCCGCGGCCCACGGACCCATAAGTGCACGCTCAACCGGGGCGTGAGCTACATGACGGACTTCCAGATCGAGAAAATGAGCCCGAACCTCTATCGGCAGAGCTACATGGATCTGGAGCGGTTCGCCCGCAATCGCGGCGTGTTCCAGAAGTTCCCCGAACTGGAAGTGGATAGCCTTCAACCGTTCTGCTACGTGGATTTCGAGTCTCGGCGGAGCGAGTTGCACATTCACACTTTTGCCGCCTACCCCGACCAAGTGACGATGGTCAAGACACAATCGCTGTTTGATTTCCAGTGACTCAGTTGTTCTGTAACTGAACGTTCTGGCGGAGCACGTGCAGCTTCTCCCGGATCTCCCCACACATCCGGCTGTTCGGAAAATCCCGCATGATCTGCTGGCCGATATCGAGTGCGCTGGCCCACTGCTTGTCGGAAACGGCCATCGCAAACTGCACGCCCAGGTTGTGCAGCTTCGTGCGAAAGACGTCCTTGGCGGCCTCCTGCAACGCCAGGGCCTCGTTCGGCGTCAGGTACATATCCAGTTCCTGGAGGATATCGAGGCTGCGGTCGGTTTCCTGCCGTGTGACCGCATCGTCCCAGGCGGCCAGCAGGATCCGCTTTCGCTCTTCCTTCCGCTCGATCAGTTGCAGTCGAAGAGACTTCATCTTCTCGGATTTCGGATGGGCGCGGATCAGCGACTCGATCTGCAGGCTGGCTTTGACCCACTGGCTGGCATCGAACAGCCGCTCGACCTCGGCGATGGCCTGGTCGACCCGCTCGTCCTCGGTGGCGTTGCGGTAGTCGTCGACCTTCCGTCGAAGCTCTTCCGCCAGCAGGCGATACTCGGAGTGATTCTCGATCTCATCGACGATCTCATAGGCACCGTCGAAGTCGTTCTGTTTGAGTCGCTCGAAGACCGCCTCGCGGAGGGACCGCCGGTCGTCCTCGCGGAAGGCGATGGCCTTGGCGGCCTCGCTGATCCGCGTGCTGTGATTGATCTGCATTAGCCCGTCCCGGATGTGGGTCAGGGCTTTGGTCGCCTCCTCAAGCCGGGCACTATTGTCCTGAAGAGTATCCACGATGCGCGAAACCCGCGACAGCATGATCAGCAGGGCCACGAGGAAGATCGATCCGCCCATGAGCAGGATGGGTTGGCGCAAAGACTGCGTTCTCTGGAAGATGTCGGTGAAGACAGCCAAAGCAAGAACGGCCGCTACGACGGCAACGATGGTTGCGATGTGCCACCGGTATCGCCATACTTGGCTGTCATTCCCGGAGTCCATAGGTTCTCTCCTAAAGAGCAGGTGTACTCTTTGCAGCCATCCCTATTGTAGAGATCAAGAGCCTCCAAGTCAATCGTACCCCAGGCTCCCTTCTCAGTCACAGGGTAAGACGCCTGAGACATGGGGTTTATTCTCCCTCCGCGAGGACGGCGTGAAAAGACCCCGTTTGCCCGCGCCCCGCCCGCGGCGCGGACTGATCCTGCTCATAGAAAAAGAGCCGAAGCTCTGGGGCTTCGGCTCCTGCGAGACAGCTTTTGCATTACTGAATATAGAGCAAGTGGATGATCTACACAGCCGTCTCAAGAAACAAAGAACCAAGATATAAGAAGAAAAGAGCACATGACTCTATCACTATGATATCCCAGCGGGACGGGTTTGGCAAGAGATTTCGCCCGCAGAACGGCCACGTCGGGGACCGCCGGGCAGCCCGTGTCACAAATTCCCGAGAGATAAGGACTTAGGCACCCCGAGACTGCCAGCTCATGTCATGGGATTGCGGAAAGACAGATGGATAACCGACGCGACCTCTACTCGCTGGCGGGGGCGACGCAGTAGATGTAGGCGAGCGGTCCGGTTCCCGTGTTTTTCACGTCGTGCAATGTCTCGGGGGGGATGTAGGCCACCTTTCCCGCCCCGACCACCAGACGGTCCGATTCACCGATCAGCAACTCGCCCTGACCGCTCAGGAACACGAGCAGTTCCTCGTGGTTCTTCGTGCTGTGCTGGCCGCAGGCCTTGCCGGGCTCCAAATAGACCCGTCCGGACCGCATCCCGCGCGTCTGCGGTTTGCCCTCCAGGATTCGCTGGTATTCCGGCTGATTATTCAGATCCACCGTGAACGTTGTCTGCGATGATGCCATGGGTTCTCCTCGGAAATCCGTTGCACAGATCATTACCGTCGCCGTTAATACGGGTTCAGGGCTTTTCTGTCAACCGTTTGTGCGAATCTGTCGTGCGGAGGCAGGTTGGCGTAGTACGCGGAGAAGTAACTGGTTTTGGAGGCAATGGCGCCGTTGTGACGCAGGAAGTTGGGCCGTTGGCTATCACCGCCGCTTCGATAGGGTTTCTGCACACCCTGCTGGGGCCGGATCACTATGTACCCTTCATCATGATGTCTTGGGCGAGGAGATGGTCGTCCGCCAAGACTGCGGTGGTCACGCTGCTTTGTGCGCTCGGCCATATTGCAGGTTCGGTCGTGCTGGGCCTGGTTGGGGTGTCTTTCGGGCTGGCGGTCAGGGGCCTGGAAGGGGTAGAGTCCATCCGGGGCGATATCGCGGCTTGGCTGTTGATCGCATTCGGCCTGGCCTATCTGATCTGGGGGATTCGTTACATCTATCGCAGCCACCCGCACCAACACACGCATCCCCACTTGGTGCAAGGCTCGCATGGCCATGTGCATCCCCACACACACCTGGGCGAACATACGCACGTCCATGATGCCCAATCGGCCAAGGCTGTTACGCCCTGGGTTCTCTTCATCATCTTCGTTTTTGGACCCTGTGAGCCGCTGATTCCCCTGCTGGTGTATCCCGCTGCGAAAGGCGGCTATCTGGACTTGATCGTGGTGGTCGTGGTCTTTGGCTTGGCCACGGCCGCCACGATGTTGGGCGCGGTCTTTCTGGGTCGGGCTGGGGTGGACTTCCTTCCTTTGAGGAAAGTGCAGCGGTATAGCCACGCCATGGCGGGCGCCACCATCCTCCTGTGCGGCCTGGCTATCCGCTTCCTGGGGCTCTAAAAAAAAATTCTTCTTCGACCCGCAATTCTCTTGGCGCGATCCGTGGAATCCTCTATTTTGGGTTCAGTAGCACGAATCACTGAATCGTATGCGCAACATTTTTGGGGCTCTGTGGGCCGGAGGTAGGAGCATGAGAAGCTGTTTCTTGTTAGTTGCAGTCGTTGGGTTTCTGTCCGTAGGTGGGCTTCGGGCCGACCCGACCGTGGGGCAGGTCACGCACCGGGAGTTTCAGGCCGTCAATGGCAGCGGCGAGCAAACATACACGGCGACTCAGAAAGTTGTTCTGGAGGGCATCGTGCTCCACCAACCGGCGGACATGCTGGATCCGATGCCGGATGACAGTATCACCGCGATGTACAATCTCGCAGCCCAGTGGCAGTTCTTCTTCCAAGGGGAAGGGGACGATCACGCGGGTACAGCGGTGTTCATGGGTCAGCTCTACAACAACCTTCCCTGGATATCGCCGGCGGGGGGCTACTCGAACGAGCAGTGGATCGCGGAGATGGCCCGCCTCAATGCGGCGCAATTTGCCCCGGGCGATCGTATCCGCGTCACCGGGTATTTCCTGTCGTACAAGGGCAAGTGCAACGTCAACGAGCAGCACAGCAACAGTCCGGATCACGACTTCACGATCGAGTTGCTCGAGCGAGGCGTGGGTCTTCCCAGGCCGGAGGTCGTTTCGCTCAGCGAGTTGAAGGATGAGCAGGACCGGTTCGTATTCGATCCCGACCGGCTGGTGGGTGCGGAGTACCACCAAGGCCGGCTGATCAAAATCGAGGATGTCAACGTAGTGGACCCGAACGGCTGGGGCCCGAACGGTGAGCTGGTCGTCACCGATGGGGTCAAGACGTTCCCGATCAAGCTGGGACGCGGCAATGGGATCTATCCCGGTTCGTTCAATCTCACCCAGCCGTTCGACGTGATTGGGATCCTCGATCAGGAGAGCACGGATCTGCGAAGCGGCTACCGACTCTACGTGATGAACTACGATGGGAACGGGCAGGTCCTGGCCGCCTATGAACATCGCATGGCCGACATGCGCGACACCGCAGACCTGGACGCGGTATCCGAGCCGGCGATGGTGAAGTGAACGGGACCAGAAGGAAAGCGGCGCCATGAAACGGGGTTTCTCACTGATCGAACTGCTGGTGGTTACGGCGGTCATCACGCTGGTACTGGGTATTCTGGTCCCGGTGACCGGGCGGGCCAAGCTCCAGAGCAAGGTGGTCGCCGTCAACGCGGAGCTCCGCGAAATCAGTTTGGCTCTGGAGGCGTACTCATTCGACCATGAAGACACGTATCCGCCCACACGGGTCGATTGCATGCTTGGCGGGCACTTCTATCAGCTTCCCGAGGAGTTGGTTGCCTGTGGCTATCTGCCCTCGCCCCCGACGGATTCCTTCATGGCCGCGGGTATTGAGGACCGCTTCAATCGCGGGTATACCTACAAGTACCGAAGCGTGGGCACGCTGATCTATAACCGCACGACCGTGGTCGAGGAGGGAGCCTACCTGTGGGTGCCCGATGGATTCCCCGACCACGAGCAGTCCGAGGGGCGGACGTACAGCAGTCCCAAGGATTCGCCGGTGAGCTGGGTCTTATACAGCGAGGGGCCTCGATTTGACATCGATCGGATGAAGGAGAGACTCTACCCGGTGCCGCGCGACACCTGGCACAGCCCCCAGACCGGGCAGGGAGTCATCGTGCGAATGAGACTGAAGAGCGGCCGCCAGATCGGCTCATTCGAGGAGTGAAGCAGGGTGTTCGTACATTCACGAGATTTCGCGGGACCCGTACTTCGGCGCGGAGTGCCTGCGCCCCCTGCGTGGGGGACCGTGAAGCATATTGCGTGCCTGTGTGCATTTCTGCCCATCCTGACGCTGGGGTGCCGGCAGGGCGATGCTGCTGAGAACGGGCCCGAGGTGGCTGTCACGAATTCCTATCTTCAGTGTGTTGTGCGGGACCTGTGGGGGGAGGATCTGGGAGTTCTGTGTCTGGCGTCGCCCGGCATGTGCCCGAGTCATTTCGATATTTCGCCCGGCCAGGTCCGGCAATTGCGAAGTTGCCGACTGCTGCTGCGGTTTGATTTCCAGCAGGGGGTTGAGGAAAGGCTGGGGAGACTGCGCGAGGGCGGCCTGGACGTGCAATCAGTTACGCCGTCCCCCGGGTTGTGTGTGCCGGATACGTATCTGGTGGTTTGCCGGCAGGTTGGTCAAGTCCTCTCACAGGCATACCCGGAAAGAGCGGCCCAATTCACGGATCGGCTCGGGGCGATTCAGGCGCGACTGGCAGCCCTCGGCGCAGAGTTGCGGAATTCGCTCGTCGATTCCGGCATCGCCGGTGCGGGAGTGCTGGCGTCGAATCATCAGGCCCAGTTCGCCCGGTGGCTCGGTCTCGACCCCATTGCCACCTTCGTCGGCAGCGACACGGAAACTGTCGCCAACATCGACCACTGCCTCCGGCGGACCGTCGGCAGGGAGGTGCGTTTCGTGATCGCCAATCGGCAGGAGGGCACGGCCCTGGCGCGGGCCCTCGCCGACCGATGCCAGGCCCGGCCCGTGGTGTTCAGCAACTTCCCGGAAGTGTGCGACCCGGGGACAGGCTTCGACCGGCTCCTGCGGGACAATGTCCGGTTCCTGTGTGAGGCCGTGACAAGATGACCAATGGCTCGCTGATTCTCTCGGATGTCCGTGTCCTCGCGCCGGGGCGGACCATTCTGCAGATCGACCGTCTTGATATTCCGCGCGGCGTTTTCGTCGGGATCGTGGGGACCAACGGCGCCGGCAAGACGACTCTGTTGAAGGTCTGTCTCGGTCTGATCCGGCCCGACCGCGGCGTCGTCACGCTCGATGGCCGGGACCTGACGCGCCTGAGCGGCTGGCGCAAGTGCTCGCTGCGCCAGCACATCGGATACATCCCCCAGGCGGCCGAGTACAACGCCGAACTCCCGTTCACCGTGCGGGCGGTGGTAGCGATGGGCCGAACGAGCGTTCGTCCCTTGCTGGCCCGGTTGAACGCTCACGACGGGGAGATCATCGATCATTGGATCGACGCGCTGGGTCTGTCCGAGCGGCGACAGCAGACGTTTCGTAGTCTCTCCGGCGGGGAGCAGCAGAAGGTGCTCATCGCCCGCGCCATGGCGCAAGACCCGCGCATCCTCATGCTCGACGAACCCTGCGCGAGTCTTGATTTCCGTTGGCGGTATCAGATCTCCGAGATTGTGGAGCGGCTCCATCACGACACCGGGATCACGGTGCTCATGGTCTCCCATGACACGAGCGTCCTGCCGGCGGCGTGCCAACGGGTCCTGTTGCTCTGCGATGGTCAGTTGCTGGGCGATGGCGATGCGGATGTTGTCCTGACGCCGGACCTGCTGACCAGCGCCTATCGCGGCGATCTCGCCACCGTCCGGATCGGCGGACGGCGACACATTGTGGGCGCACCGGCACAGGGTGAGTGTCGGCAGGCCCTTGGGGACGGACTTCATGGAGTCTCTGAGAAATGAGAAAGGGCGACAGAGATTGTTGCCATGTCATTGCGAGTGCAGCGAGGCAATCTCCCGCCGCGGGATTGAGATTGCTTCGTCGCTGCGCTTCTCGTAATGATATTAGGGGCTTTGTTCTGCTGAACGCTCTCGGAGCCAGGACACGGTGATGGACCCATTCTTCTATCTGATCCTGCTGGCTGGGGTGATCGCCGGAGCCAGTTGCGGCCTGTTGGGCGTCTACATCGTTGGACTACGGCTGCCCTTCGTCGGCATCTTCATTTCGCACGCGGCTATGGCCGGCACCGTCTACTCGTATCTGCTGGGCTTGAACCCCGTACTGGGCGCCACAGGGATCTCCGCTCTAACTGCGATGAGCCTGGCTGCCATCCGGCCGGGGCGATCGCGTATCGACCCCAATGTCGCGCTGGCGATCCTGTTCTCCCTGATGCTCGGTTTGACATTCCTCGGCATCGGTCTGACCCAAGGGACCCGGACGGAGATCCTCGGTCTGCTCTGGGGCAGCATCCTGTTCGTTCAGAAGGAGAATATTGCCGTGATCGTGGCCGCCGCCGTGCTACTCATGATCTTCGCAGTCGCCTTTGGCAAGGAGTTGAAGGCATTGCTGTTCAGCCGCGGCATCGCGTCCGCCACAGGGGTGCACGAGACGTTTGTCTACGCCCTGTTCCTGGCCTTGTCCGGTATCATCCTGGCGGTGAACCTACCGCTGATCGGGGGGCTCATGATCTTCAGTCTCATCACGAACCCGGCGGCGGCCGCTTACCAGGTCTGCCGGGGGCATCGGGCCATCATCGTTGTCTCCATGGTTTTCGGTGTCCTGAGCACGGCCGGCGGTATCCTCGTTTCGTACTACCTTGATCTCCCGACAGGCGCCTGCATCGTCCTGGCCAGCACGGCCCTGTTCGCCGCCTCGGTTGTGTACCGGGCCCTCGGTGGTCATAGCGACTGATCGCGTCCCGGGCCCGAGCGTTCCGTGGATGCTATGGACGACACGGACTTCGTGGACCGATCTTGGCAGGGGTGGTTCATCGTGTCCACGCTATCCCCCTCGTCCGTCATGCGGCTGGGGCGATCCGGCGAAATCGTCTTGAAGCAGGGCCCCACGGGCCGTACAATGCCCGTGGAGCCCGGTCTATCAGTCGGAGATGAAGTATGCTGGCGAGGTTGCACAGTGTCACCCTTGAGGGGATCGAGGGGATCATCTGTGAAGTGGAGGTGGATGTCGCCCGCGGCGGCCTCGAAAAGTCCATAATCGTCGGGCTGCCTGACGCCGCCGTCAAGGAGAGCCTCGAACGCGTCCACAGCGCCATCGTCAACTGTGCGTATCGGTACCCCAAGACGCAGTCGCTGATCAATCTGGCCCCGGCGGACGTCAAGAAGGCGGGGCCCGCATTCGATCTACCCATTGCCCTGGGCATGCTCGCGGGCGAGGGGATTCTGCAGGGTCCTCCGCTCAAGGAATATGTGATCGTGGGGGAACTGGCCCTGGATGGCCGGGTCCGGCCGGTCAACGGCGTACTCAGCATGGCGATGACCGCGGCGGCCAACGGGTTCTCCCGCATGATCGTGCCTTTGGAAAACGCCCGCGAGGCGGCCGTGGTGCAGGAAGTCGAAGTCTACGGTGTCGGTTCGCTGTCGCAGGCGGTGGAGTTCCTTGCGGGCCGGTTGATGCTCGAAACGACCGTCACCAACGTCGACGAGCTCTTCGCGGTCGCGTCCCACTACGAGGTCGATTTCGGCGACGTCAAAGGCCAGGAGAGCGTGAAGCGCGCCCTGACCATCGCTGCGGCGGGGGCCCACAACATCATGATGATCGGGCCTCCCGGGGCCGGCAAGACCATGCTGGCCCAGCGACTGGCGACGATTCTGCCGGCTCTGAGTCTGGAGGAATCGCTGGAGACCACGCGGATCTACTCGGCGGTTGGCCTGTTGAAGAAGGATCAGGCACTGCTCGCTACACGTCCGGTGCGGGCGCCGCATCACTCGGCCAGCGGGCCGGCGCTGATCGGCGGCGGGTCCTCGCCCCGGCCGGGCGAATTGTCCCTGGCCCACTATGGAATCCTCTTCCTCGATGAGTTCGTCGAATTCCCGCGGCACGTGCTGGAGATGATCCGCCAGCCGCTTGAGGATGGCTTTGTCATCGTTTCGCGCGCCAAGCGGACGATCCAGTTCCCGGCCCAGTTCATGCTCGTGGCCGCGATGAATCCCTGCCCGTGCGGCTACTTCGGCAGCAATCTCCGCGCCTGCAAGTGCTCGCCGGGCCAAGTTGCCAAGTATCTGGCCAAAGTCTCGGGTCCGCTGGTGGACCGGATCGACATCCACATCGATGTGCCCGCCGTGGCGTTCAGCAAGCTGCGCTCCAAGGTCCACCAGATCGATTCCGAGAGCCTGCGGGCAACCGTCCTGGCCGCGCGGGAGAGGCAAACCCGCCGGTTTGGCGACGGCAAGGTTATGACTAACGCCCACATGAACCACCGGCAATTGGAGCGATTCTGCCGGATTGATCCGGTCGGCGAGATGATGCTCAAGGAGGCGATGATGGAACTGGGTCTCAGCGCCCGCGCCCACGACAAGATCTGCAAAGTGGCCCGGACCATCGCGGACCTGGAGGATAGCGAGGAGATCCGCAGCGAGCACGTCGCGGAGGCCATCGGCTATCGGAAGCTCGACCGGAAGCTCTGAGGACCCGCGGCTTTTTGCGGGGCGCGCTTCCGGTTCGTATGATTGAGAGAGACGGTTCCGGCGGCGGGGGGCTCGCTCGGGGTGGGAAAGTTCCCATTTTTGTTTAACACCCCTCGGTTACCTGCCGATAATACGCATAGAACATGACCACCCTGGCATGCAAGAGGAGACAGACATGGGTATTCAGAACTGGTCCGAAGATATCATTCTCGTGGACTTGCCGGCGGAGCCGGAAATGGGTGAGGAGCTCAAGACCGCCACGCAGATGGCCCGCGATCGGGGGGATTGCGAGGTCGTCGTCGATTTCTCCAAGGTTGATATTGTTACGTCTTCCAGCCTTTCCAAGCTGCTGCGTCTCAAGAAGCTGTTGAGCGACTGCGGCCACCGTCTGGTCTTCTGCAACGTGGCGCCGGCCACCAAAGGGATTTTTACCGTGACGGGTCTTGACGGAATCTTCGAAATCGTGGACGATAAGTTCATTGCCCTGGCCAGCTTGCAGATGGTGGGCTGAACGCCGGGACAGAGGATCGCTGATCGTGCTTGCGGGCGTCCCCGCCCGGGGCGCGTGCAGCTCCCATAACAGTCAGACAGTTGCCTTGGCAGAGCGAATCACGAAGATCGCTTGGTGGAGCGGTGTTCGTGATCTGCTCTCGGGGCATTGGTGAAACGCCGTGATGACCGGCGCCCCGACGGGACGTGGGTCCGGATACGTACGGAGCCAATGGACACGGATACTCTGCATCAGATCGAGCAGATTCTCAGACATGAATTCTCCGACCAGGCCGTCCTGGCCAAAGCGTTCACGCACTCTTCCTCTGTCGACAATCGCCTGGAGAGCAATGAGCGTCTCGAGTTCCTGGGCGACGCGGTTCTTTCCATCGTGATCTGCCAGGCGTTGTACGAGAAATTCCGTGAGTATCCCGAAGGCGAATTGACGAAGATGAAGAGCATGCTGGTCTCACGCGGGACCTGCGCGCACGTGGCCCGCCGACTCGGCCTGCCGAAGTACCTGGTGGTGGGCAAGGGGATGGTCTCGCACAAGGCGTTCCCCACCTCACTGGCGGCGGGTTTGTTGGAGGCGGTGATCGCCGCGATCTATGTCGACAGCAGCTTCGAGACGGCCCGGGACTTCATCCTGACGAACTTTGCCATCCTCATCGAGCAGATCGACTCCGAAGAGGCCCACGGCAACTACAAATCCCTGCTGCAACAGCACGCGCAGGAGCAGTTCAGCGCCGCGCCGATCTACGTGCTGCTGGACGAGAAAGGGCCCGACCACAACAAGTGCTTCGAATCGGAAGTCGTCATTGACCAGCGACATTTCCCCAGCGCCTGGGGCGCCAACAAGAAGGAAGCCGAGCAGAAGGCGGCCTACAACGCCCTCCTGGAACTGGGCGTCATCCACAAGACCGCTGTGCCCGAGACCACGTGACACCCTGAGGTCGGTGCGCCTGAGGGGATCATGTCTCACCCACCGGCGCGGTCTCGCGCGAGGCATTCCGGGTGATAGTACACATTCGTCGTCGGGTTGTAGTAGAGACCTGCCTTGGGAGCGGTCCGCCTACACCCGATGCACATCGCCTGACCTTCGACGTTGCCAAGCCTCTCGAAATCGCCGACGTCCGTCTTGACGCGATCCGTTTGTGAGACATGTGAGGATTTCAGGAGCAGTTCGATCTGAGCGAGGCGATCGAGAACCACCGCCAGGGAGAACAAGACGACCGCCAGAAGGAACAACGCAGGCGCCAGCAACAGGTTCCCCTCGCCCATGAACCAGGATAGGAAGCATCCGGCCGCCGCGATACTGCACAAGCAGCCCAAGAACCGCAAGGTCGTCCGCATCTCGGCCTCCCCTTATCCATCCCGACGCCAGTGACAATGACCTGCAGAGCCTCCCCGGACGGGGTGCCCGGACTGGTCAGAACGTCGAGCCGCTCAGCAGGCTGGGCAGTTGCCCGGTGGCGATCCAAGCCAGGCCGTAGAGGATCAGGGCGGCCACCACGATGAATACAAGGATCGATCCGAAGAGCACGGCCGACTCCTTCGCGAACGACCACAGCCGCATTCTGCCGACCTTCGTGGCCTTGTACACGACCGAGATCGTCACTACCAGGGGCAGCAGCCACAGCATCGAGGCGGGCGTGGTGGCAACCCTCATCGGAATCGTGAAACTGCCCAGTATGAACATCGTGAGGATCGTCATCTCAGGCTCCTGTCTCTTCCACGACGTGCAGATGGGCCATGTAGATGGCGTTAACGATGCACAGCAGGTTGAGCAGGCCGGCGATGCTGGTGTAGATCTGGCCGATCTCGCCGGCCCGGCCGTAAACCGGGTAATTCCCCGTGGCGCCGACGCGTCCGAGGATCATCACCAGCGGCGAGTTCATGACCTGGGCCGCGTACCAGGGCTTGGCGTTCACCGGATCGATCACGCCGATCGACCCGACGTACACGCCAACGAGGAACGTCAGCGTCAGCGCTATGAAGATGACGACCGCCCGTGTCCTCTCGTTGAGGATGTAGTGCCCGGCCCCCGGCACCAGCCACGCCAATGCCCCGACGACGATCAGGTACAGAGCGTGATTCTCCTTCCACGACTGGCCCATCACGATGCTTCCTTAGTGGACTTCTGCAAACTGGTCCTGTTCTGCGCCGGCTACTTCTTCCGTTCAACAAACCGGAAGTTCATGCGTTTGAGAATGTTCTCCGGGTTCAAATGCACGGCGGCGAGACTCTGGGCTTGACCATACTCCTCGCGCCCCATCACCATGCCCTTCATCCGCTGGAACTGCTCCTCGGTGACCGGCTGCGGCGTCAGGCTCTTGATCGCATAGAAGCTCTGGCCCGGCTTGAACTCCATGAGTGTGGGCATCTGCGCGGGCGCATTGGGATCGGCCGGGGCCAGCGAATAGAGCCGGTCGACGAATTCGCTCTCCACCTCGGCCTCGTTCAGGTAGATTGCGGACGCCGGGTTGCTGCCGATCTGGGCGGCCAGACCCAGGAGGTCGGCCGTGGAAATCCGTTGCACGCCCATGCGGTGGTCCAACCGGAACACGTTGGGGTCGGTCGGATTGGCCTTGGCCTGCTCGCCATAGAGCTTGTTGAATTGGGAGACCGCCGGGTCCCAGCCGTCCTTCTTCGCGAGAGCCAGGAACTCCTCCGCCTTGGCACGGGTGGTGTCCCAGGCAGCGAGGATCCGGAGATCTTTCAGAACCTGCTCCTTGACCTGGAACGTCCTGTCCTGCGGTTCCGTCGTGTCCCCGAGGTCGAGCGAGCGCGTGCTGTAAGTGACGTCCAAGCCGGCCGACGCCGCGTCCGGTTCGGCGGCGACCACGCGGGCGATGAGCATGATCTGGTTGCTCAGATCGGGCGCCGTCGCGGAGATCGGATCGCGGACCGGACCGATGCTCATGAACATCTTGGCCGGCGGCGCGGTCAACAGCACCGTCGCATGGTCTCCAAACTCCTCGACGGAGAAGAGCACCTGGCTCAGGGGAACTCCATTCCTCCCGTAGTTCATCAGGAACATCCGTCGCAGATACCTGTCATTTCTGACGTCGGTGGCACTGAGCAGACCGGTGCGACCGCTGTAGAGAGGGAGGCTGTATTTGGCGCTGAGGTCCTGGGCGATCTTGCCGTAGTCGCGGTCCTTGCTCGCGGCTCGTTCCCGGCGCATTTCGGTCGTCGGTTCGTTGCCGTCGGGGCCGGCGCTCTGCATGCCGGCATCGGCCAGATTCCGGGCTTCTTGAAGGATCTGCTCGGCCCTCGTGAGAATCCGCTGGCGCTTCAGTTGCCTGAGAATGTCATCGACGACTTCGACGTAGCTCTTGGTCCGATCCACCTGGGGCGAATTCGGATCGTTCGGATCGACCGGCACCTTCTCCGTGAACTCCCGTTCCCGGTTCTGCCGATAGTATTGCTCGGCGTCCTCGTTCGTCGGCTGCTTGATAGCCGTGGCCACGTCGGGCATCTTCAGCGCGATGTACTCGATCTGCACGCGATTCGGCGACCGGTATCCGAAGCCGAAGGGGTTGGCCTCGTTCACGTCGCCCGGCACCACCGCTTTGTATCGATGAAAGTGTTGGAGCATCACGTCCTCGGCCGGCGTCTGCTCCCTGTCTGCGAATGTCGCGGCTTCGAGCTGGACAAACTCCGCGTCCAGCGTCTGGCCCTCCCGGCTGGCGATGTGCCGGATCTGTGCGGTGGTGACGTTCTCCAGGGAAGAGACCACCTGGGTGTACTGCAACACGGCCAGCAGCCGGGCGTAGACGCGGAGGATCTGCTCTTCCGGCACGCTGTACTCGTGCATCCATACCTGCATCATCTGGGCATAGGTTCTGCCTTCGAACAACTGGGGCACGACCCGCGACAGCAGATCGCCCACCTCCTCGTTGCCCACGCGAATCCCGGCCGAATCGGCCTCCTCGCGGAGCAGGAACCAGTAGAGATCGCTCGGTATCGGGCGGTTGCGGTACAGATCGCTGAGCTGCTTGTCGCTGATGCGGTACTGGTTCCTCTGGATGGTCTGGCGGGCCATCTCCAACACCGCGGCGGATTCCCGGCTCTGCGGGAACAGCAGTTCGCTCAGCAGCAGGCCGCGCAGGTCCTGAGAGCGCAGCAGGTCGGCCGCACGAAGGTCCTCGAGGACTTTGAGCTCCCGCTCGGCCACGTAGCGGTCATAGCGGGTGATCTTCCGGTTGCGGCCATAGTAGGCGATGGCTTGCTTGGCCCCGCCGCTGCCGCGGAACAGATACCGAAACGAGGTCCCCCCGATGAAGGCGACCATCAGCACGATGACCACGACGGCCATCAGTTTGGTGTTGTTCTTTCGCATCCACTTCATCAAGCTCATATGGATCCCACTGTCTATCTATCTGCGATTTGGTCTTTGTGATTTCCTGTTTACCACGGGTTCTCTGCCATCTACAATTCGTGGGGCTCCGGTCTGGGGCGCTCCCATCGACAGAAGACAAACATAATAAACGGGAAAGAGTGAATTGTAAATGGGAAATCGAAAATCCATCGAAGCCTTTGCGCAGGCCTGCGGCTATATGCCGGGCGGCGTGAATTCCCCGGTCCGCGCGTTTGGTGGGGTGGACCGCACGCCCCTGTTCATCGCCAGGGCCGCCGGCTCGAAGGTCTACGACCTCGACGGGAACGAGTACATCGACTATGTCGGCTCCTGGGGCCCGATGATTCTCGGACATTGCCATCCGGCGGTGGTCGCCGCTATCCACGAGGCGGCTGACCGGGGGACCTCGTTCGGGGCGCCCACGCTGGCCGAGACGGAGTTGGCCGCTCGGATCGTTCGCGCCTTCGCTTCCATCGAGAAGCTGCGCCTGCTCAGCAGCGGAACGGAGGCTGTCATGACCGCGATCCGGCTGGCCCGCGCGTACACCGGCCGGGATCGGATCGTCAAAATGGCCGGCTGCTATCATGGCCACAGCGATTCGCTGCTGGTCGTGGCCGGGTCCGGATTGGCCGAGCGGGGCACCGCCGCCAGTCCCGGTGTACCCGAGGCGATCGCCAGCCTGACGGTTGTCGTGCCGTACAACGATCTCACCACACTGCGAGAGGCCTTTCGTCGGCAGCCGGGCGAGATCGCGGCCGTTCTGGTCGAGCCCGTCGCAGCCAACATGGGCGTCGTTTTGCCCGAACCGGGATACCTGGAGGAGCTTCGGCGCCTCTGCGACGAGAACGGCACGCTGCTGATTTTCGACGAGGTTATCAGCGGGTTCCGTGTGGCCTTCGGTGGGGCCCAGGAACGCTACGGCGTCAAGGCCGATCTCACCTGCCTAGGCAAGATCGCCGGCGGGGGGCTTCCTCTGGCGGTCTGTGGCGGACGGGCGGCGATCATGGACCTGCTGGCTCCGCTGGGGCACGTTTACCAGGCCGGTACCCTGAGCGGCAACCCCCTGGCGACCGCGGCCGCCAATGCGACCCTGGAGATCCTGGAAGGAAGGGAGACGAATGGGACGCGTCGGAGTTATGGGACGCATGGGACTTATGAAAGGCTTGAAGCTACCGCTGCCGGTTTGGAGGCCGGTCTGACGCAGGTGGCGGCCGAGACCGGCGTGCCGATTACGATCAATCGGGCTGGGTCGATCATGAGCCTGTTTTTCACCGCTGGGCCGGTGCGGAACTTCGAGGAGGTCCGTGCGACGAATATCGTTGCCTTCAAAAGGTTCTTTGGGGAGATGCTTGAACGTGGCATCTATCTGGCCCCGAGCGCGTACGAAGCGATGTTCCTCTCGCTAGCGCATACCCGCGAGGACATCGAGCGAACCGTCGTGGCCGCACGGGAGAGCCTCCGTCGGGTGGGCCAATGAGCACGCGATTTCTCATGTCGGCAGTGGTTCTGAGTTCTGCTCTGATCTGTCCTGCGCACGGCCGGGCGGCCAGAAACCTCCGCGATACCCTCGGCATCGTCCATGTCGCGGGTCGCTACCACTTGACGGATCAGGACTTTCTCAACGAGGGCGCCGACCAGATCCTGATCCTGGGTTCGCGCGTGATCAAGGTGTGGTTCTTCAGTGGCCGGAGCAGTGGCAGCCTCGTGCAGTCCTACCCGTACCATTCGCAGTGGCCGAGCGTCGCATCGCTCGTCGAGGGGGCGCAGACGCCGTATTTCCAAGCGCTTTTCGACAAACCGTTCACTACGTACATTCTGAAGGTTACTGCCTGGGGCCGGGAGGAAGGGTACTGGCGAAACGGCATCAGCGAAGAGCAGAAGAAAGACGAGCAGCGGCAATTCTATGAACTGGCCAAGCACCTGCTGACGCGATACAGAGGCACCGGCAAGACCTTCATCCTCCAGCACTGGGAGGGCGACTGGATGGTCCGTGGCAGCTTCGACGGCAAGGCCGCGCCGAAAGAGCTGGCCCTCAAGAGCATGATCGAATGGCTCAATGCCCGCCAGGCGGGTGTTGATCAGGCGCGAAAGGAGGTGGGGCAACAGGACGCTCACGTGTACCACGCCGCGGAGGTCAATCGCGTGGTCCAGTCGATGCGGGAGGGATTTCCGAACGTGGTCAACAAGGTCCTGCCCCACACGGGGGTGGACCTGGTCTCCTACTCGGCCTGGGATTCGGCGACCGAGCACTACGCCGATCCGAATGTCCTGCGGCAGGCCCTGGACTTCATCGCGGCCCACACGCCGGACAGCCCGGATTTCGGCGACCACAACGTCTACCTCGGCGAGTTTGGCATGCCGGAGAACCAGTACACGCTCTCACAGATCCGCACGGCGATCCCGAATGCCGTCCGGGCCGGCCTGGATTGGGGTTGCCCTTACGTCGTCTACTGGCAGCTCTACTGTAACGAGCTCAAAGACGCGAAGACGGAGACGCCGGTCAAAAGCAACGACGCCGTGCGCGGCTTCTGGCTCATCCGACCGGACGGCACGAAGTCCTGGCTCTGGGACTACTTTCACGGATTATTCACGTCGCCCCAGAGCAGATAGTACCGCCTGTTAGTGGGGCAACAAGAAAGATGGAGGTGTAGCATGAGGATCACGAGAGCAGCGGCCTTGGCAGGATTGATCGTCGCCTTGAGTGTCGGCGTGAGTGTGGCCTCTCGCGGCAAAGAGGGCAAATCGCCGTTGGACGAGCTGCCGCCGTACGTCCGGCAGGTTACGCATTTTGGTGAGCGGGCAGACTGGTCCCACGACGGCAAACGGCTGCTCTTCATCGAGAAGACCTTCGGCGACGTGTACGAGGTGGAGCTGGCGACCGGCACTATCCGGCCGATGACACACCGCTATTTCCACGAGGGATACACGCGAGCGCTATACCTGAGCAATGGCGATATCCTACTCTCGGGCGCCCGCACGTTCGATGCGAGCGATCCATGGCCGAGCCGAAGTGAAAAGAACGCAGAGCTCTGGGTGCTCCGGAAGGACCTGTCCGGACCGCCTGTGCCGTTGGGCGAGAAATGCTCCGAAGGTCCGGCCGTCTCGCGGAAGCATCTCCGTATCGCCTGGACCCAGGGTGGGGCTTTCTACACGGCAGACATCGTGTACGACGGCAGCGTGCCGAAGTTGGCGCATCGAGAGAAGATCCTGGACAAGAAGGACCTGCCGTTCCCATGCGACATCGAAACGCAGAACTTCCGCCCGCCCGAGGAAGGGGAGCTCACCTTCAGCGCCTACGGCTATCAGGGCACGGAGGTCATGGGCCTGGATCTCGCGACAGGCAAGGTGACCAACTACTCGAATGCGCCCGGCCAGTATGACGAGCCGGAAGGCATCTTCCCCGACGGCCGGCACACGCTGGTTGAATGCGACAAGCACATCCTCAAGGGCAGCCAGTACGACGATATCTACAAGCTGGCTCTGGATGGTTCCGGTCGCACCGAGCGGCTGACGCATTTCAATGACTACCCAGGCTACAAAGCCTCGAATCCGGTGGTTAGCGACGACGGCCGATACATTGCGTTTCAGTTTGCCAGGGTGGGCGACCCTGCCGGTGTCGGTCGCGGCCTGCTTGTCCTGGACCTGGCCGGCTATGACAAAGCCAAGGCTTCCGAGGTGGACGAAGCGATTCGCAGGACGCGCACGGGCGTGTTGACCGTCGAAACGACGCCAGGGGCCGAGGTTCGCGTGGAGCAACTGCGCCACGAGTTCTGGTTCGGGGCGGCGCTGGCCAGCCACATGTTCGGCAGTCGGGCGAACGCTGAGGAGGCGGCCCGGTATCAGAAAGTCTTCCTCGAGAACTTCAATGCCGCCGTGACGGAGAACGCGCTGAAATGGCATGCCATGGAACCCCGCCAGGGCCAGGTGGACTACTCCATCGTCGATGCCATTCTCGAGTGGACCGACCAACACGACATCCCTCTGCGCGGTCACAACATCTTCTGGGGAATCCCCAACCGCGTCCAACCCTGGCAGAAGACGATGGACGACGCGGCGCTGCGCGAGACCCTCAAGGCCCGCGCCTTGGACGTCGGAACGCGATACCGCGGCCGGTTCGCCGAGTACGATCTGAACAACGAGATGCTCCACGCGAACTACTACGAGGAACGTCTCGGCCCTGAGATCACAAAGGACATGGCCGCCTGGGTTCGCCAAGGCGATCCGAATGCGGTGTTGTTTCTCAACGACTACGACATTCTGACCGGCCGGCGTCTGGACGACTACGTCGTTCACATCCGCCGGTTCCTGGACCAGGGCGTGCCGATCGGCGGCATCGGCGTGCAGGGGCATCTCCATGGTGATTCCTTCGATCCCGTCGCTCTGCGGAATGCCCTGGCCGGCCTGGCCGAGTTCAAACTGCCCATCGTCATTACGGAGTTCAACTTCCCCGGCCAGCGGTCCCAATACTACGGTAGACGCGGCATCCGGCTTTCGGACGAGGAAGAGCAGGCCAAAGCCAAGGCGATCGTGGAGTACTACCGCATCTGCTTCGCCCAGCCGGCGGTGAAGGGCATCCTGATGTGGGGATTCTGGGAGGGGGCCAACTGGATTGGCGTCTCCTCGCTGTACCGCAGGGACTGGTCCCCGACGCCGGCGGCCGAGGCCTACCGCGACCTGGTGTTCAAGCAGTGGTGGACGACGTGGCGGGGGAAGGCTGATGCCCAGGGCCAGTGCGAGGTCCCGGTATTCTACGGCCGGCACCGCATCGCCGTGGGCGGCAAGGAGATGATCGTCAGCCTCAGTCGGGCCGAGCGGATGAAAACGGTCTCGCTCAAGTAGCCAGGGTCTCGTGGACCCCAAATCGCAATTGCAGTGAGCAGACTTTGCGGTTACAGTACGCGCGTGTTGAGTCGAAACCGATGGGTCCGCTCGGGCTGTGTGGCGGCCCATCCTGTTTGCGGAGCTGGAGTATGGCCGAACATGTGCCGACGCGCGATGAAGCGTTTGCGCTGCTGAGAGAGTACAATCAGAATGAGGCTCTGATCAAGCATGCCTTGGCCGTCGAGGCAGTGATGCGGCATTCCGCGCGCAAACGCGGCCAGGACGTGGAGAAGTGGGGCGTGATCGGGCTGGTCCACGACTTGGACTACGAGCAGTTCCCGGATCAGCACTGCCATAAGAGCGGTCAGATCCTCCGGGAGCGGGGCTGGCCCGAGGAGTACATCCGCGCGGTGCTCTCCCATGGCTGGGGGATCTGCACGGACGTCGAGCCTGGCAATGATTTGGAGAAGACCCTCTATGCGATGGACGAGCTGACGGGCCTGGTTGCTGCCACGGCCCTGGTCCGGCCGAGCAAGAGCGTTTTGGATATGACGCCCAAGTCCGTGAAGAAGAAATGGAAGGAGAAGTCCTTCGCTGCGGGCGTCAACCGTGAGGTGATCGAGAAGGGGGCCGCCATGCTCGGCGTCGATCTCAACCAGTTGATGGAAGACGCCATCGCCGGCATGCGCGAAGCGGCCGAGGCGATCGGCCTCAAAGGCGAGGTCAGTGCGTAGGATCAGGACCCGATGCTGAAGACAAATCCGAAGTTCGAAACTCGAAATCCGAAGCAAACACAAATGATCAGAATCGGAAATCCAAAACAAGACTCCCGGCCGGCGAAAGCGTTTCTGTTATTGAGGTTTGGTGCTTTGGATTTGTTTCGGGTTGGCGCTCCCGCTCTCGCGGGGTCAAATTTCGGCTTTCGGATTCCTTGTCTTGACCTTGCTGCCCTGCTGATGCTGTCGCTTCTCGCCCTTGGCTGCGAGGGCAACAGCCGGAAGGCCGCTCTGACCGAGGAAGAGATCCGTCAGAAAACGTATGCTCCGCTGCCGACCCGGCCGGATGAGATCCTGATCAGCGGCGAGAAAATCGCCTGCGAGGACATCATGATCTCCGCTTCGGAGGAGGATCCCTCGGCTCCTTCCCTCCGGTTCCAACTCGAGGCGCGGGCCCGCGAGGTTCCGCTCGATCAGTTTGTCGAGGAGGCCCGGCCTCTGCTGCAGCA
>ENA-OSEO01001828-OSEO01001828.1-sediment-metagenome-genome-assembly--contig:-NODE-1828-length-34748-cov-6.674425_pt1 | contig 34748 bp, 26 predicted proteins | sample MGYA00237883_ERZ534232 | MGnify/ENA metagenome assembly ERZ534232 | reverse complement strand
CATAAACCCATCCATGGGCGCTTAGCTGCCGCCGTCCGGGCGGCAGATGCCCTTTTCATGGGCAGCCCAACCCCATGATTTGCTATTGTCTGATGTCGAGTAAACAAGTTTCGCCTTTGTAAAATTTACCCGGCATCACTGTCGTGGCGTGAGATTTCTTCCCGGTAATTCAGGAACTGTTTACACAATTGCAAATTGAACGGCCCAACCAGGTTCAAGGAGGTTGGGCCGTCCTTTGTTCAGGAAATAAGGATTAATAAAGAATAACCGCATCACCCGTCAGGAATTTTGGCGCCGACGGCAAGGATTCACCTATGGATTTATAAAAACCTGAGCGCCTTCGCTTCCGTCCCGGCGGCCACTCCGGCCCGGGGGATGACAGGATATGAAATCTCCAAATCACGGAGGTTAGAGAGGTTCAAAAGTGAACTTCTGCCCGCCGATGGAAAGCTCGTACATGAGACCGGCCTTGGAATGGACGAAGGTCGCCATGCCTTTTAAATAACGGGTTTCGGCCTGGACACCGGTTTTTGGGCCGGCGCCTGCGCCCGCACTGGCACCTGCCGTACTGGCCTTGGCCTCTGCTCCGGCCGTAATGGCAATGGCCTGAGCGGTGGCATCGAATTCAAAATTGCCGCTGGTGAATTCATTATAGGCCCGTTTGTCCTCGAAGAAGATGATTTCGCTGAAGGCTTTGCCTCCCAGTTGCCACCCGATCGAGCCCTCGACCACTGAAGTTTTCCCGGTGACCTTGCCGCCACGATAGACCTGGCCCTTTCCGTAGGAGCCCCCAATCACGAAGCCGGCCTTTCCGATGGTTGGAAAAACCGCATAGCCGTAAGAATTATTGAAGAATTTCGTCAGGGCCGGAAAACTTTTAAAGGTATTGATCGTGGTCGAAAAATTATCCTTTTCCGCGGCAATGGCCAGATTCGAAACGCCGACCAGCAACGCAACGGCCAAAATAATTAAAATCTTTTTCATTTTTTTCTCCTCTTGAGTAGTGACGATTTATGTGGTGTTATCTTTTTTTCCGCACAATCCTAATTTCATTCTATCCGTCTTTCTCTTTCCCTCAAGCTTTCAGAAGATGTTTCCCCACCTTTTCCAAGCTTTTTAAGCAGTAGATCCAATAAAAGGAAAGATCTTTCCTTGGTCGGTAAGCACGTCCAGGAGTCCCGCCGAAATTCCGGTGAATTTTTTTTGGTTGGGAATCTGTACCAAATCAATTTACAGAACCGGCCGGAAGGGGGCAAAACAAGTCGAAGTTTTTGAACTTTCGATCCGGCAGGTTGTCAGCGGTTTTCTCATCGAAACCATCTGCCATGATCTGCCTATAAAAATTTTCAAACATTTCGCCTGTAACCTTTTGGCGGGAGCAGGTCATTTCCCTTTCAGAACGGCCGTTGAAGACAACAATAAACCTTGAAAGGAGAATAGTAATGCGCAACAGTTCAAAAATCCGATTACTTGGAGGGCTTACCCTTGTGGCCCTGACGATTACCATGTCCCTGCCGCTCGCAGGGCATGCCAATGAAAAAAGGTGGCAACCCGCCCCCGAAGAAATTCTGTGCCGCCTGGATACCAAGCTCGACCTGAGCGCGGAACAAAAGGAGAAACTGGCCCCCATCGTCAACCGGGAAATGCAAAGACGTCAGGAGATGATGGAGAAACACCGCCAGGAAATGACAAGGCTTCGCAACGAATTTCGTGAGAAGATGGACAAGGAGAGGGAAGCCACACAGAAAGAGTTCGCCTCTGTCCTGACCGACGATCAGATGAAAGAATTCGAAAAAATGAACGAGGAGCGCCGGGAAAGGAGGCATGAGATGTCTCCCCATCGCGGGCAACGGGGTCCCGGGAAGTGCTGGTGATGTGTTTCAGACAATTTTGAAAAATCCGAACAGGCAACTGATTACGGGAGGGCGTGAAAAAGCCCTCCCGTTTTTTTTAGAAAGCAATTTCTTGAAACCGGGAGAAAGACGGGTTAATGTTATGCAATTTGTACCTGTTCATCTCGCGGCATGCTGGCCTCGCCCTGCCCACTCCGAGGGCCGGATTACCCCCCCCAGGGGTCTTGTCGCCATTCGGGCGCCGGGTGTCCTTCCCAAGGGTGCCGCGTATCCATCATGCGGAACAATTTCCTCAATTTTAATCGGGAGCACGGAAAAAAGATTCCGTCAATAATTCAGGGAGAAAGATTATGACCACGATCGGTACGCCCTTGTCCCCAACCGCAAACAGGGTATTGTTGTGCGGCTCAGGCGAACTGGGCAAGGAAGTTGTCATCGAGCTTCAGAGAATGGGTGTTGAGGTCATTGCTGTTGACCGCTATGAAAACGCTCCGGCGATGCAGGTCGCTCATCGTTCCTATTCGCTTTCCATGCTGGACGGCAAGGCGCTGCGCAACGTCATTGAAAAAGAGAAACCCCACCTGATCATTCCCGAGATCGAAGCCATCGCGACCGGCACGCTGGTCGAACTGGAAAAAGAAGGTTTTACGGTCATCCCTACGGCCCGGGCCACCCGCCTCACCATGGACCGCGAAGGCATTCGCAGACTGGCGGCCGAGGAGCTGGGGATCAAAACCTCACCCTATCTTTTTGCCGACACCCGGGAGGAGTTCCGGGAGGCTGTCACGAAAATCGGTATCCCATGTGTGGTCAAGCCGGTCATGAGTTCTTCGGGAAAAGGGCAGTCCGTGGTTCGCAACGAACAGGATATCGAAAAGTCCTGGGCCTATTCCCAGGAAGGGGGGCGGACCGCCGCGGGGCGGGTGATTGTTGAAAAATTCATTGATTTCGATTATGAAATCACCTTATTGACCATTCGTCATAGAGACGGGACTTCTTTCTGCGACCCCGTAGGCCATATCCAGATTGATGGTGATTACCGGGAGTCGTGGCAGCCTCAGCCGATGAGCGCTGAAGCCCTGGCGGAAGCCCGGCGGATCGGCAAGGCAGTTACGGACAATCTGGGCGGACGGGGGCTTTTCGGGGTCGAGCTTTTCATCAAAGGGGATGAGGTCTTTTTCAGCGAGGTTTCCCCCCGCCCCCACGATACCGGCCTGGTTACCCTGATATCCCAGGACCTTTCCGAGTTTGCTTTGCATGCCCGTGCGGTTCTCGGGCTTCCGATCCCCAATATACGTCAATTCGGCCCCGCGGCCTCCTGCGCCCTTCTGGTTGAGGGAACATCAAACCAGGTATCTTTCGCCAACCTTGAAGAGGCGTTGGCCGGCGAGGATGTTCATATCCGCCTCTTTGGCAAACCCGAGGTGCGCGGGAAAAGGCGGATGGGCGTTCTTCTGGCCAGAGGCCAAAGTGTTGAGGAAGCCCGTCTCAAAGCACGGAATGCGGTGGCAAGCATCAAGGTGAAATTGTAATAAAACCGAAGTGGCGGTCAGGGGCGTTTTTCCGCCTCCTGTTTCTGCCCGCGCCGGCAGAGGCCGACCAGATCGCTCAATTGTTCGGCAATCAGTTCAATCAAATCCTCCAGGGCCAGGATGCCGGTCAGGAACCCCTTTTCATCCACGACCGGAATTCGGCGGATGCCCTTGAGCTTCATTTTTTTGACTGTGTCGATGATGTCTTCCCCTTCCCAGGCTGTCGTCAACTCAAAGGTCATCACGTCGCCGATAGAAAAAAGGGCGGGAGCGATGTCCTTCGCCAGCAGTTCGACGACAATGTCCCGGTCGGTAAAGATGCCTACCGGTACCGGTCGGTCTTCCCGTTCTTCAACAACGACAACGTTGCCGACATGGTATTGGCGCATGACCTTGGCGGCCTCCAGTACGGTCATCTCCCGGGAAGCGATAACGACCTCGCGGTTGCAGAATTCACCGGTTTTCACGGCGGGCTCCTTTCTGGATAATCTTCTTCCGAATCAGGTTATAGCGGCTTTGAGGATTAATGTTCAAAACGCCGTCTTAAAGGAACGAAAGCGACTCCCAGAATGTTGTGACGGCTCAACCTTCCTTTTTCATTTTTATAAATCAGCGTGAGTTCCTGATAATAGGGCGGTTCCCCGATGGGGATTATGAGCCTGCCTCCGGGCTTGAGCTGATGGATCAGCGGGGGGGGAACCACCGGCGTTGCCGCGGTAACGATGATGCCGTCGTAGGGGGCGTACTCGGGCAGGCCCTCATACCCGTCTCTTTCGATGATCTCGATATTATGAAAACCCAAGCGGCTCAAACGTTCCCTGGCCTCTTCGGCCATCGGAACAATGATTTCCAGGGAATAAACCCTTTTGACCAGCAGGGAAAGGACCGCCGCCTGGTAGCCGGAGCCGCTGCCGACCTCCAGAACGGTATGCTCGGGGCCGGGCTCGAGCAGGTCGGTCATGAGAGCGACAATGAAGGGTTGGGAAATGGTCTGATCGTGCCTTATGGGAAGGGCCTGGTTATCATAGGCAAAAACCCTCAAGTCCGACGGCACGAAATCCTCGCGCGGAACCCTGGCCATGGCTTCGAGAACCGCCTCGGACGGCTGCTGCCGGAAACCCTGGTCGAAAGAATAACGATAGGAGAGGCGGATGGCCTCGAGCATTCTCTGCATCGGATGGTTTTTCATTGTTGAGAACCTATCGTCCAGTCTGAAGTTTTACGAATTTTCTTACCCCTAAAGTATAACCCGACGGAGCAGAAAATTTTTGATGCCGGCCAAAGTTTCAGCGGTTCGTCCGGGTCCGGAAAGTGAAATTATCGCCTCGAAAAACGGTTTTGTTTTTTGATTGCAGTTTGCCGGTTCTTAATGTTAGTTTCGGAGCCTGGACCGGAGGCAGTGGTACGATTTCCCTGGTTTGGGGTGCGGTTTTATTTGATTAATTGAATTTTGGAAGGTTGAAAGGGAAGGGTGTGCTGACCGTTTCCCACCTTAATAAAAGTTTTCCGGGACTGGATGTCCTGGAGGATTTTTCCCTGACGGTTCCGAGAAATGGTTTTACTGCCCTGGTGGGCCCCTCGGGATGCGGAAAGAGTACCTTTTTCGACGTACTGACCGGTGTCGAAAACAAGGACCGGGGGGAAATTCTCTGGCTGGGGCAGTCCATGGCCAACCTGGGGAAAAATGCGGCCTACATGCAGCAGAAAGACCTGCTTCTGCCCTGGCTTTCCCTGCTTGACAATGCCCTGCTTCCCACCCGGATCAACGGGGAGGATTTTCGCGAATCGAAAGAAAAGGCTCTGGCGTATTTCCAGCGCCTCGGGCTTGGCGGCTTTGAAGGCTATACGCCCCAGAAGGTTTCCGGCGGGATGCGGCAACGCTGTGCCCTGGTCCGGACCCTGATGTTTGAGAAGGAGCTGGTCCTCCTCGACGAACCGCTTTCCGCCCTGGACGCCATTACCCGCAGAAGCTTGCAGTCCATGCTTCTGCTTCTCCAGAGCGAGTTCAAAAAGACCATTCTGATGATCACCCATGATGTCGAGGAAGCCCTGCTTCTCGCTGACGAAGTTCTGGTGCTGACCCAACTGCCGATGAGAATCCAGGAGCGCTTTGTTCCTTCCATGCCAAAACCGAGGAAGGGGAGCGATCCGGAATTGATTCAAATCAAAGAGCATATTATGGAGGAGCTCCAGGGAGAATTGAAGGATGAACCGCTCTAGAGTTTTTTCCCTGCTCATTGTGCTGGCTTTATTATGTCTTTGGGAAGCCTACTGCCGGCTCTATTCCATTCCCGACTTCATTCTTCCCACGCCCTCGGAGATCCTCCGGATTACCGTGATAAAAGCCCCGTTGATCCTTCCCCACGCGGCGGTAACGGCCCTGGAAATTCTGCTGGGGATTTTGCTGTCCCTGCTGGTGGCCATTCCCCTGGCGATTCTCATGTTCGCCCATCCGTCCATCGAACAGGCCCTGTCGCCCTTTCTGGTGGCTTCGCAGTCGATACCGGTATTTGCCCTGGCGCCGCTTCTCGTTATCTGGTTGGGTTACGGCATTGCCAGCAAAGTCCTGATGGCCGCCATTATTATCTTTTTCCCCATAACCGTCAGCCTTCTGGAGGGGTTTAAAAACTGCGGCAACGAGTATGTGGTCCTGTTCCGGCTCATGGGGGCCGGTTTCGGCACCCGTATGAAGCTCCTGTACTGGCCATGGGCGCTGCCGTTCTTTTTTGCCGGTCTCAAGGTCGGCGTGACGGTGGCAACCATTGGGGCTGTTATCGGGGAGTGGGTCGGCTCCCAGCAGGGACTGGGGTACCTGATGATCCAATCCAACGCCCGGCTGCGGGTCGACATGGTCTTTGCCGCCATTTTGTGGCTGTCGATCATGGGGTTGGGAATGTGGAAGTTTGTTAATTTTCTTGAAAAGAAAGTTATTCGCTGGAACTGAGAGATACCTACTTTATAGGAGGAGAAAATGAAACGAAATTTACCAAGTCTGTTAACAGCAGCGGTTATTCTGGTGGCCTTGACGGGGGGAAGCTGCTGGGCCGAAAAATTGACCCTGATGCTGGACTGGTTCCCGAACGTGGATCACGTGCCGATTTACGTGGCCCAGCAGGAGGGATATTTTGCTGAAAAAGGGCTGGAAGTGAAAATCATGAGCCCTTCCGAAACCACCGACGCCCTGAAGCTGGCGGCATCCGATAATGTGGATCTGGCCGTATCCTATCAGCCTCAGGCGGTAATCGGCGTCGCCCGGGGGCTGAAAATCAACGTTGTCGGGCGACTGGTCGAAAACCCCCTTGGCGTACTGCTCTTTCTCAAGGAAAAAGGGTTTAAGGTTCCGAAGGATCTTGACGGCAAGAAAATCGGTTTTACGGTGCCGGGCACTGAGGAAGTTCTGATCGGCGCTTTTGCCAAACTGAACGGGGTTAAAGACTTTACCCTGATCAATGTCGGTTTTGCCATTGTGCCTTCCTTGACCAGCGGCAAAGTGGATGCGATTATGGGGCCCTATAAGAATTATGAAACCATTGCCCTTGAAGACGCCGGCTATCCCTCCGATTTCTTTCAGCTTCAAGACTGGGGTGTCCCCACTTATGATGAGCTGATTTTTATCAGCGGCCCCAAAGCCCTGGAAAAGAAAGAAGCGGCTGTCAAAAATTTTGTAGGGGCCATTGAGCGCGGGATTGCCTTCGCCCGGGCCAACCCGGAGAAGGCTCTGGAGGATTTTTTCAAGGCGGTTCCGGATGCCGAGAGGAGCATGGAAACCAGGGCCTTCAAATTGACCCTCCCGCATTTTGCCAAAGAGCAGAAACATGACCCGGCCAGATGGCAAACCTTTGCCGATTTTGCTCATGAGAACGGGCTGATTGAAAAGGCCATTGACACAAAACCGATTCTGAAGTCCTGGAAATAGAGCCGTCGGGACAAACCGGGGAAAAACCAACCGCCCTTTGCCCGTTACGGCTGAGGGCGGTTTTTTTATGGTCTATTTTTCTTTGAAAAAAAAATCGTCTTGTCCGGCCTCGAAAGGTTACTACTAACTTGTTGACAAAAATAAAATACTGTTTTAAATTTTTTGAAAATTTTCACAAAAAGAAACTGTCAGGGTTGAAGGGTTTTTAGACCCAAACCCGGGAAACGTCCTGAATATTATCAAAAAACTGGAAACGAAACGAGGGAAGAGCTTTCTGACGCAGGTTTTCCTCTCGTTCGCTATACATGTCAAGGAGGAAAATATGATGGAAAAGAACATGTCAGGTGAGGTTTTTTATCCGGTTAAAGAGATCATGGACAAAGCCTATGTCAAGAACTGGGATGAAATGAACAAGCGCGCCCATGGGGACCTGGAAGGGTTCTGGGCGGATGAGGCGGAAAACCTGCATTGGTTCAAAAAATGGGACAAGATTCTGGATGAATCTAAAAAACCGTTTTATAAGTGGTTTGTGGGGGCTCAGACCAACATTGCCTATAACTGCCTCGATGTTCATTTGAAAACGCCCCGGCGCAACAAGCTGGCGCTTTTCTGGGAAGGTGAGAACGGCGATTTCAAATCGTATTCTTACTATCTTCTTGCCAAAGAGGTATGCCGTTTTTCCAATATCCTGAAAAGTATGGGGATTGAAAAAGGGGATCGGGTCACCATTTACATGGGCCGCATCCCGGAATTGATTATCGCCATGCTCGCCTGTGCCCGTCTTGGCGCCATCCACTCGGTGGTTTTCGGCGGTTTTTCCGTCGAAGCCCTTCATGAGCGTTTGGAGGACAGCCACTCCAAGGTGCTGATCGTTTCAGACGGCTCCTATGTGCGCGGCAAGGTGGTCGATCTCAAGGGTATTGCCGACGAGGCCCTCACCCGTGCGGCTTCGGTGGAGCATGTGGTCGTGGTCAAAAGGACCGGCCATGAAGTCAACATGGAGTCGGGACGGGATTACTGGTACCACGAACTGACGTCTCTGCCGATCGCCAACCAGTCCTGCGAATGTGAAAAAATGGATGCCGAAGATCCGCTCTTCCTGCTCTATACCTCCGGGACGACTGGTAAACCAAAGGCGATCCTTCATACCCACGGCGGCTATATGGTCGGGACCTACACGACCTTGAAATATGTCTTCGACATCCATGATGAAGACCGTTACTGGTGTGCCGCGGATCCCGGCTGGATCACCGGGCACAGCTATATCGTATACGGGCCTCTGCTCAACGGTGCGACCTCCTTCATGTATGAAGGGGCGCCCACCTATCCTTATCCCAACCGCTGGTGGCAGCTGGTGGAGAAGTTCGGTATCAATATCCTTTATACGGCGCCGACGGCCATCCGCGGCCTGATGAAATTCGGGGATGCCTGGCCGAAACGTCATGATCTCTCGAGTTTGCGCCTTCTTGGAACCGTGGGCGAACCCATCAACCCGGAAGCCTGGAAATGGTACCATCGTGTCATCGGAAGGGATAAATGCCCGATTATGGATACCTGGTGGCAGACCGAAACCGGCATGTTCATGATCACGCCGATGCCTTGCGTTCCTTTGAAGCCCGGTTCGGGAAGCCGGCCGTTCCCCGGACTAATCATGGACATTTATAACGAGGAAGGGGTGCCGGTCAAACCCAACGAGGAAGGCTATCTGGTCATCAAGACACCCTGGCCTGCCATGATGCGGACCATCTACAACGACCCGGAAAGGTATGTCAATCAATACTGGAGCCGCTTCCCTGGTGTTTACATGACCGGCGATTCGGCTCGGCGCGATGAGGACGGCTATTATTGGATTATCGGCCGGGTCGACGATGTCATCAAGGTTTCAGGCTACCGGCTTGGAACGGCCGAGATCGAGAGCGCCCTGGTCAGCCATCCGGCGGTTGCGGAAGCCGCCGCCATCGGTCTGCCCCACGAGGTCAAGGGCAACGCCATTCATGCCTTCATTATTTTAAGAAATGGCTTCGAAGGCAGTCAGCATCTGATCGATGAGCTTAAGAAGCATGTCGGCCATGAGGTCGGCCCGATTGCCAAGCCTGAGCAGGTCGATTTTGTTGAAAGCCTGCCGAAAACCCGCAGCGGCAAGATCATGCGCCGGGTTTTGAAGGCCAAGGCGCTGGGGCAGGACCCGGGTAATCTCTCGACCCTGGAGGATTAAAAAAAAATCCGGCGGGCCAAATATTTTTGAAATTTGGCCCTTCAACAGCCTTCAACATGAAAAAGGCGGAAGCATTGCTTCCGCCTTTTTTTTGGCCCGGTTCCGTTTGATGGGTTCTGCTATGAAAATGTCCTTCTCCACCTGGATCGGGGCTAAGCAAAAAACCAAAAAACCGGCATGCCCGTGGTTTACTTTTCGCCAATCCATTTTCAGGTCGTCTATTCAGGCGGGTTTTCTCAGCTCCTTAGGGGACCAGATACGACCCGGCGCCTTTTCGATTTGGTGATCCTGGATGGGAAGACATGGCTTCTGGCGCTAAACCCGGGCATGCCGGAGGAGTATGTCCTTTGTTCTTATTATATCAAACTATTGAAATGTCATGGCGGTGGAACTTTTTTTATTTAAGCGGTAAATCAGCGGAATATCACTCCCGAACGTAAGTATCAACGTCGGTTTCATGAACCATCCTCATGAGTCGGGCGTATTCGGACTCAATGACCTCATAGTGATTGTGAGTGGACTCCGCGTTCATTTTATAGACGGCTTTGGCCGCCGGATCGACAACCCTCTCACACATCTGGCGGAGGTGCTCCTCCAGTTGCTGCTCCTGTTTCATCGCCAGTTCCAGGGCATGGCGCTCGTCAAACCCAAGTTCCTGAATCATTTTTTCCAGGTTTTTGGTCCACTCCAGGTCCTTTTCAGGAGGGGTCTCTAAAAAGTTGTCAATATTACCGATATCTCCCCCTTTATAAATGTTGAAGAAGGACTTGGCATGTTCTTTTTCCTCCGAGGCCAAGAGGGCAAACACTTTTTTGACTTCCTCGTCATGGGCTTTCTCGGCGGCAATCCGATAGAAATCCATGGCGTTCTTTTCCGTGAGGATGGAGTTTTTAATGGCTTTGTTTAAATATTCACTTCCGGGCATAAACAACTCCTTCTTTACAAAGAATATTCAAAGAATGAATGGGCCTGAACCGAAGCCCTGTCGGAAATCTGTTTGCCTTTAATTCTACAGGATTAAGAATGATTTACACCAATGCCGGCCAAATTAATTTGATCTCTCAGGCCCTTCGTTTCCTAAAGTAAAAATTTAATTTACAAAATCCGATCAATTTTATTTTTTAAAAAAAATTCCGTTTTGGTCTTGTTTCCAGGATCATCAGACAGGAGGGTGATAAGGGAAAAAACCGGGATGTGACAAAAAATGTCATCTTGAAAAGGGGTAAACAGGAGGACTTTCCAAAAAAAAGGCCCCGTTTTCAAACGAGGCCAAAAATGAGGAGGAGGAAGATGAAGGTGTTGTTTCTCCGTTTGCATGTAGGTCCTTTTGAACGTCTCACTGGTTTTTCAAAATTGTCTCTGAAAGGCGCTTTAGGCTTCCCACTCGGGGCGGGCTTGCTCACCACGCTTTTACGCGAGATTGGTTTTTTTGTAATGTTAGTGAGTAACTTCTCAAAAGGACCATCATGCAAGTTGGTTGACTCCTTATTATGCTAAGGATATGCCAACCCGATAACCAAAATCGAAATTAAATGATAGCCGCTATTCAGCCGCTGCCTGACAAGCGTCAAACGGATTTTTTGAATACGCACCTTTTTGAGGATGCCGGAAAAATGTCAAATTCATGTCGGCGATACGCCTTTTTTGACAGGAGTGGAAAAATAGCTTGCGGATGATTCCTGATAGGGCCAGGTCGAAAGCTTTCATGAATAATCCGGCTCAGGCAGTCCGTTTCACAAACCGAAAACGGGCTGAAAATTTGGTGGCGAGCTTGACGATAGATGCTTTGAATGATAGCAATTTAAGAGAGTTATATTTTTTTTGAGAACGGCTCGATTTCTTTGGACACCCCTGATTTCCGAAACGGTGCCTTTTGGCCATATTCCGAAACAGTGGTTTGGCTTTTTGGGTGGAATCTATTTTTCCGCCCTGGGAGGCCCAGCCGTCGCCGGGAATTCGGAAATGTTTCTGCAGCAACTCAAGGCCGGACAGTAATTACCAGGAAAAAACCTTAAGGCAGTCAAGATCATTCCAGCGTCTTTCCGGCTGTGGCCAGAAATTCCGGCATGACCGGTGTCGATGAATGGCAGGAGATAGGGAGGCCATGGATAGAGCCAAAAACCAGCCCCTGAAAAATTCAGGTGAATTTTTTGAATCGGGCGAAGGGTTTCATGTCCTTTTTGAAACCCATCCCCAGCCCTTGTGGGTTTACGACCTGGAAAACCTGAAGTTTCTGGCCGTCAACGACGCGGCTGTTCACAAGTACGGCTACAGCCGGGAGGAATTTCTCGGCATGACCATTACCGATATCCGCTCTCCGGAAGATGTTCCCCGTCATATCGAGAATGTAGACCGGGTCACCGGCGGTCTGGACGACGCCGGCTTGGGGCGTCATCGCAGGAAGGACCGGACCCTTATTGATGTCGAGATCATCCGTCATACCCTGACTTTTAGTGGCCGTAAGGCGGAACTGGTTCTGGCCTATGACGTTACGGCCCGGGTCAGGGCACAGAAAGAACTTCAGGCCAGTGAGGAGCGTTTCAAACAGGCTTTGGACAACATTCCCAACGTCGTTGTCATTTATGATGCCGACCTGAAAATTCGCTATATCAACGAAGCAACCCGCAGGCTTACGGGGATGGATCCCGAGGAATTTATCGGCAGGCGCGACGATGAAATCTTTCCGCCCGGGGTTTATACGAGCTACCTGCCGGTGCTGAAGTCGGCCGTTGAAATGCGATTGCCCCAGTCCCTGGAAACGGAGCTGGTACTGCCGGGCGGAAGGCTCAAATACCTGAAGATCACCTCTGTGCCGCTCCTCAACGAACAGGGGAAGGTCAGGGAAGTGCTTGGAATTACGACTGATCTTACGGCCAGGAAAGAAGCTGAACATCATCTGAAATTGACTCAGTTCGCCATTGAAAAGGCTTCTTTCGCCTGTATCTGGCTCAACTGCGACAGTCGCATCATTTATGTCAATGAACAGGCCTGCACTTCACTCGGTTACTCCCGTGAGGAACTTCTCGGCATGTCCCTTCCTGATATCAATCCCGAAATTCTCCCCGAGGATTGGTCGGATATCTGGAGGCAGCTGAGCTCTTCCCGCATTCACTCCTATGAAACCATTCATCAACGCAAGAACGGCAGCCTGTTTCCCGTGGAAGTAACGGTCAACTACCTGGCTTTTGACGATAAGGAATACAGTTGCGCTTATGTTCGCGACCTGAGTGAGCGCAAGCAGGCGATTCTGGCCCTGCGGGAAAGTGAAGAACGGTTGCGGCAGGCGGTAAGGGTTGCCCGTATCGGCATCTTCGATTACGAGCACCTGACGGAGCGTTTTTTTGCTTCACCCGAGATGCGTGCCATTTTCGGCTGGCATCCGGACCAGGCCCTTAATCTCGACGACCTGCTGAAGCGAACCCATCCGGATGATCGTGGAAAGGTTGAGGAACTCATCCTGGAGGCTCGCGACACCCCCGGTGACAGTATTTTCGATGTTGAAATCCGCTTTCTAAAAGGCAATGGTTCGCCGTTTTTCACGACCATGCAGACGCAGGCGTTTTTTTCCGGGGCGGGAGAGAGACGCCATTCGGTTCGCACCGTTGGTGCCATTCATGATATCAGCGACTGGAAACATGCCCAGGAAGAGCGTGAAAAGCTTCAGGCCCAACTGCTTCAGGCGCAAAAGATGGAATCAGTCGGCCGCCTGGCCGGGGGTGTGGCCCATGATTTCAACAATATGCTCAACGTCATATTAGGCCATTCGGAACTGGCCATGGATCAGCTCGGACCTTCGTCCCCGGTCCGGGCCGATCTTCGCCAGGTGCAGCTGGCGGCCCAGTGCTCCGCCGATCTGACCCGTCAGCTGCTGGCTTTCGGGCGCAGACAAACCATGAACCCCCAGCTCCTTGATTTTAACGATACCTTGGCCGGGATGTTGAAAATGCTGCGGCGTCTCATCGGTGAGAACATTGAGGTGATCTGGAAGCCGGGCGCTGACCTGTGGCCGGTATATATGGACCCCGCGCAGGTCGATCAGGTCCTCGCCAATGTCATTATCAATGCCCGGGATGCCATTACGGGGGAAGGCAGGATCGTAATTGAAACGGAAAAGGTCTTTCTGGACGAGTTCCATTGCAGTGCTCATGTGGACCTGGAGCCGGGACATTATATCATGCTGAGTGTCAGCGATAACGGTCATGGCATGGATGCCGAGACCCTGGGCCACCTTTTTGAGCCGTTTTTTACGACCAAGAGTACCGGCACCGGCACCGGCCTGGGCCTGGCCACAGTTTACGGCATCATCAAACAGAACAAAGGCTCCATCAACGTCGTCAGCGAACCGGGTCAAGGCTCGAGTTTCAGAATCTATCTTCCCTGCCGGGAGCCGGAAGGAGAACCTGAAATAAGAAAAGACCTGACTCAAGAAGTCAGGGGCGGTTCGGAGACGCTTCTTCTGGTGGAAGACGATCCCATGGTCCTGAGGGTCGGGCAGGGCCTGCTGGAGAGCCTGGGATACAACGTCCTGATTGCCGGTACGCCTGAAGAAGCCATTGAAACAGCCCGGAAAGAATTGGAACGAATTCAACTTCTCGTTACCGATGTGGTCATGCCGGAAATGAATGGCCGGGATCTGGCCCAGCGCCTGAGAACCCTGATCCCGGGTCTCAGGACTCTGTTTATCTCCGGCTATACGGCCGATGTCATCGCTCACAAGGGTCTTCTGGAAATGGGCGCATTTTTCCTCCAGAAGCCGTTTTTCAAAAATGATCTGGCCATCAAGGTTCGTGAGGCCCTGGAAAGTCCTCTCCCCCGAAAGGGGCTTTAAAGCCCGCGGGTTATGGGGTTTATGCGCCACCGTAACCCGGCCAAAAAGGAAGAAATTCCGCTTCTGAACGCATGAAAAAAGTTTTTCAAATGCCTTGGGGTATTTGAATTTTTTTTTTGTTTCCTAATGACAAAAGAATGACTCGGTTTATCCTTATACATTGAGAGTTGAACTTTTCCGGAAAACAGCGGCTGGAGGTGTTCCCCTTAAGGCTGCCTGGAGTTCTGAATGACTTTTTACCTGTTTTCACCCCATAAAATGAGCGGTAGCCGCGACCCCGGCCCGGAGGGTTTGCTGCACATCCATGTGGGACCACGGTCGACGGAGACCAGCGGACCTCCATCGAAACTTCGGGTCCCCTGGCAAATCCTGAAGCCGGGGCAGTTGCTGGATCATTCCGTTCTGTTACGCTGGTCGAGCGGAATTTCCCGTTTTGGCGGTCGTGACAGAGAAATGAAGGAGCTGGAAAATTGGGCTTTGAGCCCGGACCCGGTATCCGTCAAGTGGATCACCGGGGCGGGGGGGATGGGAAAAAGCCGCCTGGCAGCCGAGTTCTGCATCCGCATGGCGGAGATGCATGATTGGGCGTGCGGTTTCGAAGATCCGGATGAGCCCAACGACTTTCCCCTGGAACAGCGGGGGATTCTGGTGGTTATCGACAACCCGGCCTATAAGAAGGAGAGTGTGAAAGCTCTTCTCCAGGGAGTTGCCGAAATAGACCTGAAAATGCCGGTGGAAAAAGGCAAAAAAATCCGCCTCCTTTTTCTGTCGGGCCAGAAATACGGCGACTGGCAGCCGATCATTTCCGAGGCCGGAGCTGAAGCCCTGGTCAGTCCTTTCCCCCTGGAATTGGTAAATTTACCCTTTACCGCCGCCATCGAGGTCTTCGCTTCCACCTTTACCGGAGCCTGCGCACTTATCGGAAGCCCGGAACCTGCCCTGGCCGAGGAAGCGGCGGCAACCTGGATCAACCAGGCCAAGGAGAACAGCCGGCCGCAATTTATTGTTGCGGCCGCGGTCTTCAGGGCGCTTTTCCCCGAGGAGAATACCCTCAATCTGACCGCCCGCCAGATCATCGAAAAACTGGCTCTCCGGGAAATATCAAGGGCCGGGGAGACCGCCGCCGCGGCGGGTTTGAAGGACCCGTTCCTGGTCCCGATTCTCCAGGCCATGTCCAACATGGGTGGCGCACTGACCATGGAGCACGCCGGCCGGATTATCGGCGCCCTGGGCCTTGAAGGGGATCTCCCCTCCGGCAGCAATTGGCCGTCATGGTTCGCCGCCAGCGGGTTGTTCCGGGAGGGTCGAATGGTGCCGATCGAGCCGGATATCCTTGCGGCCGCCTATACCCTGGAAGTTCTCAGGAGAAAGCCGCCCCTGGCGGCGAAACTCATCTGGCTTTCCCTGGAAAACCGCTTTTCGGCTTCCCTGTTCCGCTTTTCGCGCTTTTGCCATGATGCCGAAACGGAGCTCGACTTCGACAGGAATCAGTTGGACGAATGGCTTGTTGTGGCGATTTCCGAAGACCCCGACCGGGGTGCCGCCCTCGAACCGTTCCTGGTTCCCGGGTTATACGGGCTGGCCGGAACCGGGGTTACGGCCTGTCGGATCTGCCTGGAACGGGCGTCCGACGAGCGACAAAGAATGCGGCTGCACGACAAGGCGGCCCTGTTTTTTGAAGCGTCCCAGGACCGCAAAGAGGCCCTCAGGCAGAGGCTGGCGGCCGTCGATATCTGCGAAGTCCTGGCCGCGGATTGCCCCGAAGGCTGGGAACCCCTGCTTGCGGAATATTATTTCCAATTGTGGCGGATTCTTTTCGAAACCGGGGAAAGATGGAAAGCCTATCGGGTCATAGAAGGCACGGTTAAACTTTACGAAAAACTGGCCTCGGCCCAGCCCCACAAGTTCGAACTCAAACTGGCCGAATGCCTCAGGCATTTGGGGGATACCTACGCCGAGGGGGGTGAACATGAAAAGGCTCTGGCGGTAACCGAAAAGGCCCTGAAAATTTACGAGAAGCGGGCCGCCCTCCTGCCCCTGGCCTTCGGTCCCGCCCTGGCCGCCTGCATCAGCAGCCAGGGAAACGTGTGCGCCCAGCTGGGGGAGACGGAAAAGGCCCTGACCGCTACCAAAAAGGCTGTTCAAATTTTTGAGCAGCTCAACACCCTGCAGCCCGGAGCTTTTGAGGCCGACCTCGCCGCCGGTTTTACCCATTTGGGAAACAGGTATGTCGCTACCGGCGAGACCGCGGAAGCGTTGGATTTCATTCAACGGGCTTTGGAAATTTACGAAAAGCTGGCCGTTGCCCAACCTGGAGTGTTCGATGCCGAGCTGGCAGGCTGCCTCAGTGTCCAGGGGAATTTGTGCGCCTTTATGGGGGAAGAGGACCAAGCCCTTGAAATTACCGAACGAGTGGTGAAGATCTATACCAAGCTTTCCGAAAAGACCGCGGTTTACGATTCGCTATTGGCCGCCAGCCTCAGCAATCTCAGCACCCGCTATGTCAACGCCGGCAAGGATGTAAAAGCCCTGTTGGCCGCGGAGGCTGCGGTAAGCATTTACGACGGTTTGGCCAAGGCCTATCCGCTGGTTTTCGACCCCCACCTGGCCACGAGTCTCAGCAGGCTCGGGGTTCGTCACGCGGCCGTGGGGGATAATAAAAAAGCCCTGAAGGTTACCGAAAGGGCCATCGAGGTCTATACCCAGCTGGTCGCGGCCGAGCCCCAAGCCTTTGAGCCCGACCTTGCCGCCTGCCTCAACAACCAGGGGAACCTGCTGGCCCAGATGGGGCAGATAGAAAAGTCCCTGGTTGCGACCGAGATGGCGGTCACGCTCAAGGAACAGCTGGCGGCAGCCGACCCCAAGTATATTCCCAGCCTCCTCAAGAGCCTGAAAAGCCTGGAGGAAAGGTACTCGGAGGCGGGGGAGGAGGAAAAGGCCGGGGCGATCAGGAAAAGGGCCGAGGAATTCCAGAAAAAATATTTCGAGCCGGTTCATTGAAGTCCATATTTGCAGACGGCCAATAAAAAAGAGTCAGAAAAATTAATTTCTGACTCTTTTTTGTGCTTTGAAACGGGCCCATCCCAAATTCATGGCGTCGAGGGGACCCTTATACGGCTGCCGAACTCCGGGCCGGATTTCCCCTTGCAGCGCCTCGACCGGAAGAATTCCTCCCGCATTTTTTCCTGGCATTCCGGGCAGAGTTCCGAAGTTATCGATATTCCGGCTTTTCTTACCCAGCGGCCGCATCCCCCCTGACATGGCTTGAAAAAGTTCACGGTCTCATCCTTTCTTTTTTGGCAAAGAAGCGAAATGATGACCCCTACTTCAAATGCAAGATTCTCTCCCGTAATCCTATGATTTCTAAAAGAATTCAGGATCCTCCCGCCCGGTCCTTTTGGCCCTTCATTGGGCCGGTTTTTTTGTTGGACATTATTATTTTTAATTAATAGTATGGGTTTGATGTCAGATTGTTTTTCAGGATTTGCTGACAGGGGGGAACTGAGAGAAAATTTTTTAGTGGAAAATTCCAGAGATGATTTTCCACTTTTTGGCGAAAATATCGCAATAGGTGGAAAATTTTTCCAGATATAAGGGTGATATGAGGGAAAATTTTCCATCTATCAACAATGTTGGGCTATGAACAAATTGATACGAATTATTCTAATTTTTGTTTTTCTGTCTCTACCTTCACTTGGGTTTTGCGGTAGGTGGGCAAAGGACCTTGTTCCGACTGCCGATGTGGCAATTACGATAGCAAAAGCCGTGTGGGTTCCTATCTATGGGGCAGAGTACGTGGAGCGCTATAAACCTTTTACCGCAGTTCTGCAAAACGGCCAATGGCATGTTTTTGGGTCAATCCCCAAGGGCATACGCGGTGGTGGGATTCCAGAAGCAACAATTTCGAAAGAAGACGGTAGAATCACCCAAGTGCACCTAGCACGTTAGCCAAACCAGCCAATAAACCGGAGCGATTTCCTCGGTGCGTTTCTCGAAAAGCTCGCTGCCAATTTTACCTGAGCCACGCGCCCGGTTATCACAACGTTAGATCCCCAAATTTAAAAGAGTTGTAAAATGAAGGACTTCATAAAAGAACGAATGACGTTTGCTTTAGCGCTCCTTGGTGTAGTGCTGGCTTTGCATCCATTCGCAATGGACCCCACTGTCCCTTCATTTTCAATATTCACTATTAAGGTACAACTTAAATATTTTTATTTTGCTTTTGGATGCTTCCTTGGTCTGTCTGTTTATTTTTATTCTCTTCAATTCATAAAGTTGAAACAGTTCAGTTTTACGGAAAATTTTGGTGGCTATTGTTTTATCATCGCATTATCTTTGCCAGCTGTTTATCTTTTTGCTTTATGTCTAAATTGGCTTGTTATTTTAATTAGTTATTTGAGCCAGAGCGAAATTTTGCGGACAGTTATATCTGGTATTGGGATTTTCATGGCATTTGCCTCAACGCTTATTTGGTTTGTTGTTGCAAGACGAGAAATGAACTCCCGACAAAAGGAGGGTTTGGTTACAGAGGAAGAGAAGACAATTATCCCAGACCTTCTTACTGCAGAAAAGTTGATTGAGGCTGGCTTTTATGACACATCTATATTGCATAGCTTCAATGCAATAATGACTTCGCTAAGAAATTATTTACTAAAATACAACTTTATAGACAAATCTGTACCAGATTTCCAAACGCTCCAAATAATTAAATCAAAGAAGATCTTTTCCAATGAAATCATGTCTAAAATCCACGAAATCAGGCTATTAAGAAATCAAGTAGCACATGCCAGAGAAGATTCACCAAATGTTAGTCCAGACCTTGCAAAAGAATTTCTTGCCTTAGCAAACGACGTCATAAAAAAAACAAAGGAAAGGCCCTTTGTAGGGGGGTCTCCTTGCCAAATGTCCGGTCAAAAATGTCCTTCATGTAATGAGGGTATAATGGATGTTGCCTCAATTGGGGAAGGAGTTGAATGTGATAAATGCGGGTTGTTTATCTCTGCAGGTTAATTCCCACGTGAATGATCTAACCCTTATCAGGCCCCCGTTCGTCAAGGCAAAAAGACACCGCGAACGTAAGGTTTTGACTTTCTCCGTTCTTTGACAAGCGACTGATCTATTTAAACCTGCCGGTTCCCGACTTGGGCTTTTTCCTGGTTGCAGAATAATTCCGCACCAAACACTTATCGAGGCTCTTGTTGCGGGGCACCCTTGTTTGGGTTGTTGTTCCCCGCCGCCTGGAAACACGTCCGTACCCTTATGCCGTCCCAGTCAAAACAAGGTGGTGAGAGAATGGGCGTTTGTCCTGGATCTCTCCCGTCAGTTAGTTACGGGCTCGGGGAAGTGTGGGCCATGTGGTCAGGCTTGACAAACAGACTTATGGATTTATCATTTTTTAATGGCTCGCAAACCTCGTATTCATTTTCCCGGTGCAACTTACCACGTCATGTTGCGCGGCAACGGTGGCCAGGACATTTTTTTTGATTCTACGGACCGTACCCAATTTCTGCTTTTTCTCCAGCAGGGATTGGAAACCTATCAGTGTCGGGTCCATGCTTACTGTCTAATGAGTAACCATGTCCACCTTGCCTTGCAGGTAGCTCAAATCCCTCTATCGAAAATCATGCAAAACCTTGGGTTCCGCTACACGCAATATATCAACCGGAAGCAGGAAAAGACCGGACACCTCCTCCAAGGTCGTTTCAAAGCGCTATTAATTGATGCCGACAGCTATCTTCTCGAACTTGTTCGCTATATCCATCTTAATCCATTACGCGCAGGTCTGGTTAAAGACCCTGGCGTTTATCCTTGGTCAAGCCATGACGGCTATCTGGGGGGTAAGAAAAACCCCTGGCTAACCACCGATTGGGTATTGAGTCAATTTGATGCTAAATTGGAAAATGCTCGTCGTTATTATGAGAAATTCGTCCAGGAGGGCCTTTCCGAAGGGCACAGGGAAGAATTTCACTGCGGTTCATTTGAGGGGCGAGTTCTAGGAGACGACAGTTTCGTCGAACAAGTCCTTTGGAAAGCTGAACAGATAACCACTCGAGTTGTGAATATCGATGCGATTCTTGAAGCTGTTGCTGAATTTTACGGCATTCAAAGAGAAGACTTATCCTCCCCCGGCAGGCATCAACCGGTGGCTGAGGCACGAGCCGTGGCGGCGTGGTTGGTCAAAAGGGTTCCTCATCTCCAGTTGAAGGAACTCGGAGCGAGGCTTCATCGCGATCTTTCAGGTTTGAGTCAGGCAGCCCGGCGTATTGAGCAGCGTGCCAAGTCCGATAAAGGTTTACGGGATTCGTTGGGGTTGGTTGAGGGAAGGGCGAATAAGTCCATTAGTCAAGCCTGACCCCTCTTTTTCAGACGGAGGCGATTATAACTTAAATATCCGAAATCTTACAGGGTTTGGGCAACAGCACGTACACATTTGACAAAATCAATATATAGACCTGACACCTTGGACTCATGGTTCTCATGGTTGTGTTAGACAGAAATTGAAAGAAAACAAGTGGTTATTCGTTTGGCTAAAACAACTGATACAGAAAAAATCGCTGCAACACATATAGCATCCATTAAGGGGATCTGTTCCAAATGCTATGCTTCAGAGTCTATTGCCAGTTGGGTGACAATCCTTTCACCTGATATCTATGAAAATGCAATTAGAGACAAAGTTATGATCGTAGCCGAAGAAAAGGGTGAAATATTTGGTCTGGGTATTCTCGACCTTGAAAACACAGAAATCGGGGCGATTTACATTCATCCAAAGGCCAAAGGAACAGGGTGTGGTAGGCAGCTATTGATGGAATTGGAGTCAATAGCCCTGGAAAACAATGTTGATCAACTAACCTTATGCTCGACAATCAATGCCCTTGGTTTCTATCAACACCATGGATATGTAAGCGCAAATAAAACATTCCACGAATTACCCAACGGCGTCAGACTTGAGTGCATTCGTATGCATAAAACTCTAAAAAAATGAATTTGTCTAACCCCTCCATCAACCGGAGAGATTCCCTTGGTGCGCTTCCCGAGGAGCGCCGCTACCAGTTTTACCTGACCCGCGCGCCCGGTCATCAAAACGTTAGGCAACCACTATGACTCTACGAACACTACCCTTCTGGTTAGTTGATGTATTCGCTCGTGAACCGTTGTCCGGTAATGGTTTGAGCATATTCTTGCTCGATGAGGAGTTGCCCGCAGGTGCCATGCAACGCATCACCCGGGAAATGCGCCAGTTCGAGACCATCTTTCTACGTCGAATCGACCAAACATCGAGATTTAATGCTCGAATCTTCACCATGGAGGAAGAACTTCCGTTTGCGGGACATCCGATCATCGGCGCGGCGAGCCTGCTGCATTCCGAGCTATATTCGAGCGAGGATGAAGCACATCTGGAATTTCTCATGCTGGATCGGAGCGTCAACGCGGTGAGCCGTCGGCAAGGCACATCCTATATCGCGGAAATGGATCAAGGCATTGCAACCATCCAACCACCGATTCCGGCTGATAAAAAAGAGATGTTCTTGAAGGCGCTGAACCTTTCAACTGGGGACCTGGCTGCTGATCTCCCGTTGCAGGTCGTTTCAACAGGACTGCCTTACCTGATCGTGCCGATCAGTTCAAACCTCAAGCATGCCCAAATCGTAGTTCGAGACTTTGAGGCGATGCTAGGGACAGTGGGGGCTAAATTTGTCTATGTCCTTCAGGTAGATCGCCTCGAAGGACGCACCTGGGACAATGACGGCCGTGTCGAAGATATCGCAACCGGCAGTGCAGCGGGCCCGGCCGCGGCGTATTTAGTCACGCATAAGCGAGCCTCATCCGGTGAGAGTCTTGTTTTGACACAGGGGCGATTTCTTAATCGACCGAGTGAGATCTATGCCTCAGTTCGAGGCGATACCGAGAAAAAAGTCACTATCAAGGGGCAAGTCTGTTTTGTCGGCAACGGGACGCTAAGGCTGCCTATCTAGGCGCTGCAGCCGGACGGGGCAAAGCCAAGCCGCTGAGCGCAGCGTTAGGCCCTGACCAGGGATATGCAATGAGCAAGAAAAAGGTTGCCATACTCCTCTTCGATGACATTGAGGTACTCGATTTTGCGGGTCCTTTCGAAGTGTTCTCGGTCACGAATGAGTTGTCCGGCTACGCTCTTATGGAGGTTTACACCGTGGCCAGGTCCAGGGCTCCGGTAATTTGCAGAAACGGCCTTTCCGTCAACCCCGACCGCACCATCCGGGAGGCCCCGCTCCCGGACATCCTTATTATTCCCGGCGGGAATGGGACAAGAGCTGTCCTGAAACAAGACGATGTCATGTCCTGGATAACGGCAGCGGCCGATCATGCGGAAAAAGTCCTGTCCATCTGCACCGGGGCTCTTGTGCTGGCAAAGGGGGGGCTGCTTGACGGTCTGAGAGCCACAACCCACCATGAGGCCTTCGACGAACTGGCTACCCTTGCTCCTGCTACGGAGGTCGTCGAAAACCGGAGGTTCGTCGACAATGGCAGGGTTCTCACATCCGGGGGAATCAGCGCCGGGATTGACATGAGCCTGTATGTCATCGATCTGCTGTATGGCGGGAGTTGCGGAAACCGGACAGCGGAATACATGGAATACAGACGCCAGCCGATCTGATCAGAACCTTTTCCGGTCAGGCAAAAAATTCCGGCAAACCCAGCACCTTATGTTGATTCGCGACCTGCCCTGGGGTCTTGCCGCTCTCCAGGTTTGTTTTCCCCAAATTCAGAATCCCGTCATTCCAACCTTTTAAGCTCTCTTTTGAAAATTCTCAATCTTGACGTCGGGCAAAAGGCGGGTAAAGTCTACTGAAACCTTCTTTTATCTGGCAGGGCACCGTCTTCTTTCAATTGCCAATGCCCGGAAAGAAATTTCAAAGTCCATGACGAAATACGATCTCGTTGTCATCGGTTCGGGCCCGGCGGGGCAGAAGGCGGCCATCGCGGCTTCCAAATCCGGCCGTTCGGTGGCCATCATCGACCGCAAAACCATGCTCGGCGGTGTGACCCTGCACGGCGGGACCATCCCCAGCAAAACCCTGCGGGAAGCCATCCTCCAGTTTTCCGGTTTGCGGGAGCGCGCCTTTTACGGCGACTATCTGACGGCCAGGGGAAAAATCAGTCAGGCGGACCTCAAAGCCCGGGTGCGCAAGGTTGAAGAGCGGGAAATGCGCTTGATCCTTGACCAGCTCAGGCGCAATCGTGTCGACATGTTCTTCGGCAGCGCATATTTCGAAAATGAGCACCGGGTGGCCGTGGTCTCCGACACCTTGGAAAAGAAATCCCTGGAGGGGGAAAAGATCCTGATCGCCTGCGGCACGCGGCCGGCACGGCACCCCGGCATCCCCTTCGACGGCGAGACCATTATCGATGTCGATCAGATCCTCGATCTGAAGGAAATACCGGAGGACATGATTGTGGTGGGGGCCGGCATCATCGGCCTGGAATACGCCTCGATGTTCGCCGCGCTGGGCGTCGAGGTGACGATTGTCGAGCGCAATCCGGGCATCCTGGGGTTTGTCGACCGCGAGATCACGGAACGGCTCATGTACCATCTGCGGGAACTGAATATGACTTTCCGGCTGGGTGAAAGCGTCACCCTGATCGAAAAGGGGGAGAGAAACCGCGTCGTCGCCAGTCTTGAAAGCGGCAAGAAGATAAAGGCCCAAACGCTTCTTTATGCGGTGGGGCGCCAGACCAACGCCGACACCCTGAACCTGGACGCCATCGGCCTCAAAACCGGGAAGCACGGCCGGATTGCGGTCAACGGCAATTACCAGACCGAGATCGCCCATATCTATGCGGCGGGCGACGTCATCGGCTTTCCGGCCCTGGCCTCGGCGTCCATGGACCAGGGGCGCCTGGCCAGCTGCCATATGTTCGCCGGGCCGGGCACGGTCTGCCCGCTGAAATTACTCCCCTACGGCATCTACACGATCCCGGAAATTTCCATGTTCGGCAAAACCGAGCAGGAGCTCACGGAGATGAGAATTCCCTACGAGTTCGGCGCGGCCCGCTTCAATGAACTGGCCAGGGGAGGCATTCTGGGCGTGAACATCGGCTATCTGAAGATCTTGTTTGATCCTGAAACCCTCAAGGTCCTGGGTGTCCATATTGTCGGCGAGACAGCCACGGAGCTGATCCATATCGGCCAGGCGGTGTTGAGCCTGGGCGGCACCATCGAGTATTTCCGCGATACGGTCTTCAATTATCCGACCCTGGCCGAGGCGTACAAGGTCGCGGCTCTGGACGGCCTGAACAAACGGTGATTTCAGTTTTACCTGCCAAAGACATTTCTCAAAACAGCCTCTTCGCTCCGGCTGCGCCGGAGGGGAAAACAATCCTTTTTTCCTGATATCGGAAAAAATTACTTGGGTGGCGCCTGCAGCACGTCGAGCTGGAGCCGGGTGGCGATGGTCTCCTTCGCGGGTTTTTCCACGGCTGCGGTGTCGCCGACCGCAACCCGTTGTTCATCGAGGCCGAAGGTGGTCTTGAGGTCTTCGGCAATGGCTTCGGCGCGTTTTTGGGCCAGATACTGGAGAGGTTTTTCATCCAGCGGTTCAAGCCTGACCAGTTCCTCGAAGAGAGCCTGGTAGAAGTCCGTATCCGGACTGTCGGCACCGAAAATGACCAGGGCGGGATTCACCCGGTCGGCCTTCTTCCCCGTCCGCTTTTCATAGGCGGCCTGAAAATTAGCCAACCCCTTATCGCCACTCTGTTTTTCCAGGAGCTTTTCCAGGGACCGCTGGGTTTTGCCCTCGTTGAAAGCCACCGGGCCCGCTTCACCCTCGGGAGGGAGCTCCTGTTTCATTTCGATGGCGAGGGCGCGTTTTACCCTTTCGGTTCGCAAGGCCAGCCCATCACTTTCGGGATCGAAGCGGCCCAGAACCACGAGCCGCAACTGCGGGCGTTTTTGAAGGGCCTTGACCACCTTCTCCAATTTTTGCTGTTCGGGAGGCAGAATCAGGTAGCTGCCGGGATTGAAGCCGATGGCGTCGACCTGTTCCTCGCCCCCCCCAAAGAGCCCGCCCAGGGCCCGGAAAGGCGAGGTTACAATCTTGGTGATAAGGTTGAAGAACGCCTTCCAGATGACGTGCCCGTAACTGAATTTCGGGTCGTCCAGGTTGCCGCTCACGGGCACGGCCACGTCAATCACGCCGTTGCTGTCGCTGAGAAGGGCAATGGCGAGATCGAGGGGCAGGCTGACGGCATCCGGCGACTCGACCCGTTCGCCGAGGGTGAAGCGTTCCAGCACCACCTTGTTGTCGCCCAGCATCTGGCTGTTCTCGATTTTATATCCCAGATCGAGATTGAGAACCCCGGAGGCGATTTTGCGCCCCGCAAAGGTGGCGCTGTAGGGGGTGAACGACGGCATCTGGACATTCTGGAACATGACCCGGATGTCGGTGAAATCCTTGGGCGAGAAGGGGCTCAGGCTTCCGTCGACGGTAGCCAGGCCGTATTCCCCCACGCGGCCGTCAAACTTCACCGTCGAGCGGCTGTTGGAGGCCGAGGATATGCCGGTCAGGCCCCCCTTGAAATCCGTCACCCGGGTGCCGAACGGCAGAATCAGGCTGAGATCGGTGAAGTCGACGGTCCCTTTTTCCACTTGTACCGCCGCTATATTGACCGGGAACATGGCCTGTTTTTTTCCTTTGGCCGGCGGCGGAGATTTTTCACCCTCCTCCGGGGCCGGGGTTTTGATGGCTTCAACCAGGTTGAGGCGGCGGTCCTTGGAGATCAGGATTTTTGCGCCGGGCTCCAAAAGCCTCACCCTTCTGATCCGCAGGCGATCCGGGGCAAGGCCGAAATTGATGCCGCTGAGGGTAAGGCTCCGCCATTCCAGGGCTCTTTCCCTGGTCAGAGCTTCGTTCAGCCTGAAGCGGTCGACGCGCAGCGTACCGTCAACCCGGATCTGCGGGTCGGCGTTCTTCTTTTCATAGTTCAGCTTGGCCGTGGCGGAGACGTTGCCGGATTTGAGGTCGAAAGTGCTGAAGTGGGCGACCGCGGGCTGCAGCGGGGTGAGGTTGAAACCGCTGATCTCCACCTTGGCCTCGGCATGATCGCCTGAAGGCCCTGCCTGACCGCTGATTTTGACATTGCCCCCCTGCGCGACCTTGATTTCGGTATCGAATTCCAGCGGCGTTTTGGCATCGTTGCTGATCTTGTTGACGGCCGCGCGGATATCCTGAAGGGTATATTGGAGCGGGGAGGAAAAGGTCTGATCCTCCACGAGGGCTTTAAAGCCGTTCAAGGTGAAACTGTCGAGACGGAAAGACCAGGGTTGCCCTTCGGCTTTGGCTTGTTCCTGGCTTTCGGACGGGGGACCTGTTTCCTGGCCGGGGCTGGCTGGCGCCAAGGCATTGACCAGGCCGAGCCGGCCTTCCTTGTCGCGTACCAGGCGGCTTTCCCCGCCGCTGATATTGAGCTGGGGAATATGAATGGAACGGGCGCCGACATCGATTCTGCCGTCGTCCAGCGAAAGGGTGTCGAGTTTGACAAGGGGGTTGTCATCCCCCTCGGATAGCATTTTCACCTCGTTCAGCTTTACCCGCAGGCTGTCGATGGTTGCCTCGGGTTCTCCGCTGCCGACGGCTGCTGCGGCCCGGAGGGATAGGTTGAAGCCGCCGATGGCAAAGGCCAGGGGCTTGGCGCGGCTGCTGTCCTTGTAATTGACGGCGACGTTTTCGATTTTCATTGATTCGGCCTTGAGCTGCCACGGCTGGCCGTCGACTTCTTTCTCCTGCGGTGGCGGGGCTGCACGTTTCGGAGTTTTTTGGGGAACAACCAGGGTCTGCCAGTCGAGCACCCCGCTTTTGCTTACCGCTGCGGTAACTTTCCCCTGGCCCAAACGGATTTCCGGAACCGTGACCAGTTTCTTATGCAGGTCGAACCCCACCCCGGAGAAGCCGATGGTTTCAAGGGCTATCAGCGGTTCAGTCCGCCCTCTGAGGATAAGTTTGAGCCCCTTTAATTCAACATTTCCCTTTTCCAGAATCAGCAGCGGGGTGTGCTCCAGATAATCGAACCTGTAGGAGGTGCTGGCATTGATCTCTCCCTCCGGCTCTTTTAAACGCACTTTGTCCTGGGCGAATTGCCAGGCGGTGGCGAGCTTGAAGCCTTTCATGCTCAACTCCCCCTGGGAAAAGATCGGTTGGAGGGAGACTTCCCCCTGCCAGGCGACCGTCCCGCCACCGGGGAGGTCGGCCTGGATGGTGTAGGGCCCTTTGCGTTCCGGCAGGGTGGATATGTCTTTGAACACCAGATTTAGGGGGGTAAAGGTCTCCTTGGCCGGAGTGGTTTCGGACTGGTCGCTGAAAGTGAAGCTGCCCTCAACGATTTCCGCATGCTGGATCACGAGGCGCGGCGGCCGGCGGTCTTCTTCTTTCGGGGGCGGACTTTCCTTGGGGGGCGGGCCTTCCGGCTTGGGAAGGCTTTCCGCCAGCTTGGCGAAGTTCAAACGTCCGTCTTTTTCAATTTCGGTATACAGGGAAGGCCGCTCAAGGCGGATGTCGGCGAAGGTCCAGGCCCAGCGGAAGAGACTGGACAGTTCGAAGTCGACGAACAGGCGCCCGAAGCCGACAAGGGGCCGGCCGTCCGTTTCGGTGAGGGCAAAATCCCTTGCGTCGAGGGTGAAAAGAAAAGGGTTGACGCGGACTTCACCGATGGAGGTCTGGCGCTTGAGGGTATCCTGGCCGAAACCTGTCACAAAGTGTTTGACGAGGCGGGGGGCGAGAAAAAAACCGAGCAGGGCATAGATCAGCAGGGCTCCGACTCCGATCAGTAACCAGCGGTTGAGGACTATTTTCTTCCATTTTGGGGGGCTATTTTGGGGCTGGGGCTTCTGGTCCGCGTTTTTATCCGGCATGATCGACCTCCAGGGTGCCGTTCCGGGAACGGCCATCAAAACCATGAAATATACGATTGAATGTCATCCGTGTCATGTCCAGGTTGGAAAAAGTTTAAAGAGTTTTCTTTTTAATGATAGCGCCTGGGAGAGAGATTTTTTGCCGGAATGAGGAGCTTTTGAAAAAAACTTTGTGGTTTTTCATCTTTTCACCACTGACATGCTTTCCCGCCCAATATTTTTTCTGCCAATTGCAGCAGAAAAGGGCGGCGATTCTATGGGCTCAGGGCTGACGATCCATGACTATCTTTTCCAGCAGGCGGTCATAACGGGGCGCCATGTGCTGCCAATCGTATCGGGCGACAAAGGTCCGGACCTCCGGCCTTGAGACGCCCTGGAAGTTTTGCAGCAGGGCGCTCATGCGCTCGGCCAGATCATCGAAATCCGCGTAGAAGAAAAGGTCATGTTCCGCTTCCGGGATGTGCTCAGGATAGGCGAGGCGCTTGGGAAGCAGGGGGTGGCAGCCGCAGTACATGGCTTCAACGACGCTGACCCCGAAGAAGTCATGGAGGGAATGGACCGGCAGGATATCCGCCCGCCATAGCCATCGTGCATAATCGCCAGAATCCCTGGCGTAGCCGAACTGTACGATCCTTTTCCCCAAGCGCCGGCAGGCCTCGGCAAAGACCGGCGAGCGCCGCCCGAAGGACTCTCCCAGGACGGCGACCTCGAACTCCAGCCCCCGGTCCTGAAGTTGGTAAAGGGCCTTGAAGAACTGTTCGGGGTTTTTGTCGTATTCCCAGCGGTGATTCCACAGGATCAGCGGCAACCTGGGGTTGTCTTCCGCCGTTGGCCGGTGATGGTCGAGGCTCCTCAGATCGAGACCGACCGGCAGGACCCGGCTTTTTCCGGCCAGAAGGGGCAGGGTGCCCAGTTCATTGTAATCGGGAAAGGATTTCAGAAAATCGGGCAGGGCGTTGTGGAACGATTCCAGGTGGTAGCGGGAATTGAAAAGGATGGCATCCGCGGCCAGGGCACTGGTGAAGTTGGTGAATCCGTAGTGGGCGTCCCGCTCCCGGTCGGGGTCCTGATCGTCCGGCGACCAGGGGTAGGTGAGCTGATTCTCGTGGAAATACGTCGCAGTTGGAAGATGAGCCGTTTTTGATCGTGTCAAGGCCAGAAATGTTGCAAGGTCGAGCATGTCGGTGGCCAACAGCAGATCCGGCTCGAAATTGCCGGCCAGGAAACGCCGTGCCAGGGTCACGGCTGCGCCGTGCATGCGCCATTTCCAGTGTCGGCCGTTGAGGCTCAGCACCTGGAACTCGTGACGGCTGTGACGGACAAGGCCGTCGACCCAGGTTTTATGGGAACCGGCATTAAACGGCTCGAGGAGGGCGATTTTCATTGTTGAAGAGACTCCCGACAGAGGTTTTTAAAGGCTTTATAGCACATTCGTTACCTCGGGAAAAATTTCTTTGGAAAGCGTGAAGCATTTGGAAAAAATAAAGTAATTATTCAACGTGTCGGCACAATGCCTGGGATTGCCCATTCCAAGGGCCGCGTGAACCCATCCATGGGGCTTAGCCGCCGCCATCCGGGCGGCAGATGCCCTTTCCATGGGCGACACGAGTCCTTGTGCTGAATAGTTACAAAATAAAAAAGTTGAAACGATTATGGTCAGAAGTTAATACCCCTTTTGACTTCCGGAAAACAGTAAAGTGATAGGTCGGCTGGGGTTCAGTTTGCTCCCCGCTGCCTTTACAAATAAAAGGCGATTGGTAGCATTGAGTTATAACCCGACAAAGGAGGGCAACCATGAGTTACGAAAAAGCGAGAACCTATAAAAAAATTGAGATTATCGGTACCTCGAAGAAAAGTTTTGAAGATGCCGTTCAGGCAGGTGTCGGCAAGGCGCACCAGACCCTGGACAAGCTGTCATGGTTTGAGGTCGAGGAGATGCACGGCCATATCGGGGAAGATGGGAAAATCGACGAATATCAGGTTCTCATGAAGGTGTCATTTGAGCTGAAATAGAATGGACCTTTATTGTTGTTAATGGGATTTGTGAAAAAAGAAGAGAAAAAATTCGTCCAAAGTCCGGCCGGTTTTGACCAATCTTGGCGCGCTGGAGAGGTTTTCTTAAAACAAAAGAGATTGACTTGCCATCAAATAATTTCGGTCTGTTGACCGGTGTCAACAGGCCGAAATTCTATTCGTCTTTTTCAATCTTACTAAGGAGAACGTTAAATATTAGAAAAATTCGGAAGTTTTTCCTTTTTGGTGAATGGGATAGGGTTGCCCATTCCAAGGGCCGCATGAACCCATCCCTGGGAGCTTAACTGCCGCCATCCGGGCGGCAGATGCCCTTTCCATGGGCAACCCTATCCCCTGTTGTAACTCGTTGTTTGTTACCCATCCCTGTCGAGTAGTCAGATTTCTTCTTAGTATCAATACGCCGGAACCTCAAAATTGTGAATGAAGTTAACTGCTTTCAAGGCATCGTCAGCGGCCTGCGCGAATTTCCAAGCGCCTCCGATGTCGAAATACAGGTAAGGAGTCTGATTGTCGATCAAAAAAAGGTTTTCCCGGTAGGGGTCCAGCAGGTTGTCAAAAGAAGTGTTGAGTATGTTTACATTTTCAACATGAAATGTGGCGTTCATAAGGGGTGCATTAGGATTGTCCACCACCAGGAGGGTTTCAACTCGCTCCGAAAAAAGTCCGGTTCTCAAAACTGCCGAATGCTCAAACGGCGAAAAGTCATAATATTCGACATAGGAACCGTTTTCCTTGGTATTTAGACCCAGAAAACCATTTATTGTGATCAACAGGTCAATGGAAATTTTTCCGGCTTTGTCTGCTGCGCCACCAAAAAAGGCGGCTGCCTGGCGAAAATCCGCCTGTGACAAGGGGGTCTCTTCAAGGCCGTCGCCGCCCGACTGGAGATGGGCCAGGGGACCCAGTTCGCCCAATGTTTTCTCCAGGCCGGGGAGATATCCGTTCAGCATCAGGTTTTTGTAGAGGGCGAGGTTCTCCAGGGGAGAATCGATTCGTTTGTCGACCAGCATCCCGGAAACTTCATCAAAGGTCATGACTTTCAGGCGTCCGGCACCGTCAATGTCGATGCTGATAGCATTATTCAGTGTATTCAGAGCTTCGTCATAGGAGGCCTGGAGAACGTCCGCCGGGGAACGCGCGATGTTCAGGCGGCCCAAGCTGATCTCCTGAACATCCTCCTCGCTTCCCAAAGGCAATTCGCATTTTCCCTCGACAAATATCATCATGATGAGATTTCCTTCGGCGTCGATTGGCTGTACGCAGTTTTGGTCATCGAGGATCGGCTCTCCGTTTTCATTTCGATAGATTATCCAGAGGTCGCCATAATCTTCCCCTTTGCTTACACCGGGGGTATCATTGCCTCGCCCCGGTTTACCGTCTTTGCCGGGAACTCCTGCCCATTCGGGGCGATCGGAATCCTCTTCTTCAGCGCTGACCTGGGTAATTTCTGTAATGGTCACACCTGAAACGTTGCTAATGGCAGACTCACTGCTAACTCCTCTATTTCGCCCGGCAAAAATATCGGGCGGGGAGATCAAAATGACCGTGAGAGAGGTGAACCAGATCAAATTTTTCATGACGACCTCCTTTTTTTGAATGGTGTCACTTCGTGTAACGTTTTGCCCGCTAGAGACCGGCCATGGGTTTGTTGCCTTCGTTTAGGCACGGCGTTGGAAAAAAGCGCAATGGCAATTCTGCCATACCGGCATGGCCCATATAGGGATTTGGTATTTGCTTTTCCCCAAAAAGAGGACTATTTCAAAAAATGCGTGAAACTCTGTTCTTGATGAAATTTGGATGTTGAGGAATTGGAATAGCGTTAGAGAGGTTGCCAGAAATGACAGTAATCAAAGGAAGCAGTGAGACAGGGTTTTTAAAAAGTCGGCCAGTCAGATCTTCATTTTTGATACTCAACCGGTTTTTTAAACAAAACTTTTTCCCCCCCCCAAAAAAATTTCAATCTCTGCTATAAATTATGCTTTTGTTTGTGGGTTTTTCAACCTATCGAATGGACATCTGAGACGAATCAGAAGAAATTATGGTTTCAAACGGAAAAGGTCCCTGTCACCGAGGCGTTTCAGGCGGGACCTTTTTATTTCAGGAACGTCTTGAAATAACTCAAGGAATGGGCTGGCCGGTAGTGATGACCGCGAGAAGAGCTATTACCAGGTTATAGGCAAAGTGGGTGGCAACCGCCGGTCCCACAGCCGCTGTTCGCAGGCGCATTGCCAGGGCCGCGAGGGCAATGGCGGTGATGCCCATGGCCGCCGGCCAGTAATACATGACCTCCGGAACATGGAGGAGGACGAACAGAAAAGTTGAGACAACGGCGCCGCCGATGACCCCCAGCCAACGGCGGAAACCGGCAAAAACGATTCCCCGGAAAAGGAGTTCCTCGACCACGGGGGCCAGGAGCAGGGCAAAGACGAACCAGATCAGGCGCGGGAATCCTGGAGTCATGGCCATTTGTGTCAGGGGACCGGCCTGTTGGAGTTCATCGGGCGGAAACAACCAGGAAATGCCGAAGAGTGCTGCCAGCGAGATGGTTCCGCCGATGAGAAATCCGAACAGCCACTGGCGGAAAGTGCCGAGACGCCAGGCCGCGCCCTGATGACCGTGCTCCCTGAGGTGGCCGCGGAACAGTTTCAGGGACAGCACGAGCATGACCAGGATGCCGCCCAGCATGCCCCCGAACAGGCTTGGAGCAACGATGGCGCGGGCAAACTCTGCGTTTTCCAATGGATTACTTAAATTGGCCCCTTGAAAGGTGGCCAGGACTCCGGCCGTTAAAACAACTGACAGCGAACCAAGGGTCTGGCCGACGACATAGCCCAGAAAAACCAGAAATGCCTTACCGGCCGTAATCCCGGAAACCTTGACGGTTTGTCCGCCGGTTTCGCCGGCCGGGCTGTCCGGTGCCTGCCGGCAGGGGGGCGCAGGCTCTGGACAATCATTGCCGTTGAGCTGAAATTCAATTGGCAGAATTTCGTCAACCTGTGGTTTGCCGTCAAGATCGCTGCTGCCAGCTTCTTGGGAAGTTGCTGCCAGGGGGTCTTCAGGTGTCACATTTTATCCTTTGATCTGAATTTCGGCCTGTTGCCGCCCCACACCGCTCCGGTGGCAAGAGCGGTCGGGATAACTGGTCTAATTGGCGAATGCTAATTTCAGTCCAATATACTAGGATTTTCAGGTCAATGGGAGCCCGTGATGGGAAGAAAAATCGATAAAAGAGGGTGAAAACAGGGTTAAGGGCACGGCCCGGGAAAAAATTTAAAATAAATTCGGCGTGTTGTTCCCTTCAGGTCGGGCGGGGGAGCTGAGCAGAAGCCTACCGCGCGCTTCGAAAAACTTCCATGCCGGAGCGGAAAAAGGTCGGGGTTATCGGCACCAGGTCCAACGGTGTCGTGTAAAAGCCGGACGCCATGGCGTTTTTGCTCACTTCAGGCGGGTTTGTAGAGACCGGAACATTCCGCTGGTTGGCTCCAGGCCTTTTTCCGGCAGGCTTCCCTTCTATCCCTCCTTTCCATTCCAAGGCAAAATGGCCTATACTCAGTTTTTCGGTTCACAATGTTTTTAGCCGGCGAGCCAAGGCGGCCAACGTCCATGGAGGGTTTCCATGGTTTCGGAGCAAAAAGCCGATGAGTCTCTCTTCCTTCAACAGAATTCGCAAGCTGACCGGCAAGGCCATCGGTGATTTCGGGCTCATCGAAGACGGTGACCGGATTGCCGTCGGCATTTCGGGCGGCAAGGATTCCATGGTTCTTTTGCGGATTCTGGAGATTCTTCAGGAGCGTGCGCCGGTCTCCTACCAGCTGCTGGGTGTCATCATCGATCCCGGTTTTCCGGGCTTTCCCTCCCGGGCAATCGGTGAATATCTCCATCAGCGCGGAACACTGTTCCATTGTGAAAAAACCGCCATCAACGAGATCCTGGTGGAGAAACGGCGGCGGGAATCTTCCTGGTGTTCCTTTTGCGCCCGGCTGCGGCGTGGTATCCTCTATACAGTGGCGGAGAGGCTGAACTGCAACAAGATCGCCCTCGGTCATCATCTCGACGATTTCATCGAAACCCTGCTTTTGAATCAGTTCTATTCCGGCACCATTGCCGCCATGAGCCCGAAGCTTCTGGCGGACAACGGCATGCAGACGGTCATCCGGCCGCTGGCCTACGTGGAGGAAAGGGTGATTGAAGCGTATGTCCAAGAGGAGGGCATCCCGGTATTCGAGTCGTCCTGTCCCGCTTATGAGGGCAAGGAGCAGAAACGGCAGCGGATCAAAAAGCTCGTCAACGATCTGGAGGTCGAAATACCCTACCTCAAAAGAAGCCTCTTGAATGCCATGGGGAACGTCCAGCCTCGCCATCTCTGGGATCGGAAGCTGAAAAAAATATGACGGTAATTCAACCAGTGGAAAATTACTAAGGCGAAACTTGTTTACTCGACATCAGACAATAGCAAACCATGGGGTTGGGCTGCCCATGAAAAGGGCA
>ENA-OSEO01001827-OSEO01001827.1-sediment-metagenome-genome-assembly--contig:-NODE-1827-length-34790-cov-4.624780_pt1 | contig 34790 bp, 24 predicted proteins | sample MGYA00237883_ERZ534232 | MGnify/ENA metagenome assembly ERZ534232 | reverse complement strand
ATCTTTGCCGTTAAATCTTTCGGTCCCTTTGCGGCAGCTCTCATCATGACCGCTTTGCTGGAAGGCAAGGAAGGTGTCAAACGCTTCCGCCGCCAGATCAGGCAAAAAAAGGGAAGTTGGAAGTGGTATTTGCTCATTTTGCTGGGCATTCCCGCCTTGATCATCCTGGGGATCGCGGTGCAGCCCGGCCGCATGACTGGTTTTCTCGGGTTGAGCCCCTTGTTGTTGATCACATACCCGATCTATTTTGTGGCCGTCTTCTTTGGCGGCGGTCCGCTCGGAGAGGAGCCCGGTTGGCGCGGATTTGCCCTGCCGCGCATGCAGAAACGTTACGGCCCGCTGGCCGGCACCCTGCTGCTTGGCCTGTTATGGACCTGCTGGCACCTGCCCGATTTTTTGACTTCCGCCCAGGGCGGCGGACCCGGCACCGGTTGGTCGGCTTTTCTGATCAATTTCCCGGTTTTCCTGGCGCTGGTCATGTCGCTGGCAATCCTCTTCACCTGGTTATTTAACCGCAACAACAGCAGTGTCTTCATGCTTCTCTTGGCGCATGCCAGTGTCAATACCCCGCAGGTGGTGCTCGTGCCGCTCTTTCCCGCCGTGGATACCACCAGCCTCAATCTGGCCGCCCTGCTCGGTTTTGGCGTGACGGCGCTGTTGGTTCTCATATTCACCCGCGGCCGCCTGGGAGGTCAGGCGGAGTAATAAAAAATCCTTTCAATGGAATTGAAAGGATTAAGTATCTCGAGGAGTGTATTGAAGCCGCACCATTACACAAGAAGTATTTCTTCTTCTCATAGGTGGTAACTCGAAGGGTGCATCATTATACAAGTAATAATTACCGCCCCCCCAATTATTTCCAGAGGTAACTCGTTGAGTGCGTCACTGCCTTGGCTTCATTGGGTTGGTGGATCAGCACTCAAGTAATTACTGCTCTGTAATTATTTCTTCTTCTCATAGGTGATAACTCGTAGAGTGCGCCATAGGCGCACCATTACACAAATAACAATTACTGTCCACGCAATTTTTCGGTAGTAACTCGTGCACCAACGGTGACCATTACACTAGTAACAATTACCGATCCCGCAAATTTTCCAGTGTTAACTCGTTGGGTGCGTCACTGGCGTACCATCACTAAAGCAACAATTATGCAACCGGCATTTTTTTCTTCATTTTATAGGCAAAAATGATGTAGATCAATGCCAATTCCAATAAAATCTGAAAACCTTTTGAAACCAGCCCTCCCGTCGAAAGGACGACGTTGGGTTCCGCCTGGCGAATTTCTAAGCTTGAATCCACCCTAATATTATCCTTGAACCTTAGGGTTATTATTTTGATTTACCAATAGCGGGTTAGAAGCAAATCTTCAGCCTCATCTGGGTAATAAACATTCTGATTTATGGGAATATTGCGTTCAACCGGTTTGCCGTTCAATAAATCCAAAGCAATATCAAAAAGTTGTGGTCCAAACATGGGGTTGGTTTCAATCTCTACCTGAATATATCCATCGATCATAGTCTGGAATGCTTCAAATGTTCCATCAATTGACACGATCTTTATCTCTCCAGGGGCAATACCATCTGCTTTCAGGGCTTGTATGGCGCCCATTGCCATATCATCATTGTGAACGTAAATACCATCGATCTGACCTTTATATTCTTCCAGGAATGCTTCCATCACGGGTTCTGCTTCTTCCCTGTTCCAGTTACCAGATTGAGTATCCAGAATGGTAATATTTTCATTCAACATATCGCGGAATCCGGCAGCACGTTTTTTTGCCGTTTCATTTTCAGCAGAACCGGATAGTTCAACAATATTTCCGCCATTAGGTAGCAGTTTGTTCATTTCCTCAGCAGATTTTTGGCCCTGGAGAAAGTTGTCAATTACTAAATGAACATCATAAAGTGATTCATCGGTGTAAATAGTGTTTTCTTTAATGATGATAACAGGAATACCGGCATCCTTTGCTTCAGTTAGCACCTCTGTCCAGCCATAATCAAAATTTTCCATATATGCAATAACGCTGACACCTTGCTGTATGCAGGAACGTATGGCTGAAATTTGATTTTGCTGATCTTGATGAGCGTCTGAAAACACGAGTTGTTTGATATCTTTTTCTTTTGCTGTTTGTAAAATAGACGCTGTGCTCGCTTTATAAAAAGGATGATCTATACCTAATGCTGGATAACACAATACCAGATCGAAATAGGTGTATTCGATACCACTGGAACTCTGGTCTTGTTGAAGGGGGGAGTATATGGCTTTGAAACCTAACCAACCGGCAGTGGCAACCGCAGAGATTGCGATAATACTGGTAATGATGCGCACAAGTTTCTTGCGTGGTGATCGTGGTTTTGCTTCTTTACTCTCCCTCGCTTTTTCATGTTTTTCTTGAGGAACCAATTTGTCCAGGTTCTTCAGGATGTTATCTCTCAGCAGAGTGATATGATCCTCCAGGGGAGGGTCGATCGCGTCAAGCCAATGAGTGCGACCGAAATAGTAGCGCATTTCATCCGTGGGTTCCACATTCTGGATGCGAAATGGAATAATCGTGATCCCTTTATCAAAGGCCTGGTTGATTTCATTGAGAATATGTTCGGATGTATTGGTGTGGGAGGACCAGATCAAGACAAAAACCTTGCAGGAATTGATGGCTTTAATGATAGACTTTGCGAAATTATCCCCGCTGGGAATGTCGCGTGGAGCGATCCAAACACGAATATGGTACTCTTCCAGTTTCGCACAAATCGCATTCGCGACAGTTTTGTCTTTTGTTGAGTAACTGATAAAGACATCGTGTGCCATTTTTTTCACCTATTTGATCCCATACAGAAATCATCTAAAATCCATAGCGAAAAAATTGATATATTGTCATTCCAGTGGAGTGGTCATCGTGATATTGCTTAATCAACTGTAGCATATTTTCTATATATTGCACTATTTTTTACAATCTACTTTCTTTATTTGTGGATATTGTAAGATTTTTTCGGAAAACGGAAATATATATATCTGATTGGGATGGAATTCCCGATTCACCATTTATGAATTTTCGGTCCTTGATCGCTTATTTCTCATCCCCTCCATTTTTTTTTGGCAAGTAACTACTCGCGAAATCTGAAGTAAAGGATTGGTGGGAGAACACATCAAATTCAGAATACTTGAAAAGCGTTAATCCCTGTCAATTCAGCGGTATCGATCAAGGATGCCAGATCGGCAAAGGCTTTCACTCCCCAATCAGATCGAAAACAACCAATTACTTTGCGATGAACTACTGAAGGTCGCAAGGCTCTTTCAGCCACGTTGTTGGTTGGGGAAACATCCTCGCGGCATAGGAACACAAACAGCTTCCAATAACTCGTAGGGTGCACCAACGGTGCACCATTAAACAAGTAGCAATTACTGTCCCAGCAATATTCCGGTGGTAACTCGGGTGCGCCACAGGCGCACCATCACTCAATTAACAATTACGTAACCGGTAATGATTTCTTCTTTTTATACGCAAAAATGAGGTAGATCAATGTCAATTCCAACACAATCTGCAAAACCTTTGAAACCAGCCCTCCCGCCGAGAGGAGGAGATTAGGTTCCGCCTGGTGCATGCTGAAATAGGCGAACATCACCAGCGCGTTGATCAGCAGTCCGATGATCCACAGCCAGCGCTGCCGCAAGAGGATCAGCAGCCCGCCCAGTAAGTACCCGCCCAGGGCCGCGTAGCCGATGAAGGCGGGCGCGTCCGCCCAGTCGTAATCCCCGATGGGGAGCACGTGCCAAAAGATCAGCGCGTAAGCCGCGGCCGTCGCCACAGCCAGTCCGAATGCCAGCCAGATACCTTTAATAGCAGCTTGATTTGTTGAGAGTGTTTTATCCATTTAAGTTCCCTTTTGTTGGAAAAGATTTAAGACCATTTAAATACGTAGAAAACGGTGGAAGGTTTTACAGAGAGTTATTCCGAGTCCGTCAATATATATTAAGAACGATTAACAAAATGAATTTATTCGGTTTAATTATTTGAACGGAAAAAGGAGCAGTTTCTTCAAGCGCCAAAATCTATGTAAGATTAATATGTAAACAAGTATGGTATAAAAATCTTTTCGCCATCCACCCAACCCATATGATTAAATCTTGACAAAATAGAAAATAAATTCTAATATAACCCTGTTTCAATCTCATCCCCGTTCTTTCCCAACTGCATACGCGTTGCAGATTCGTGCGTAAAAACGAATCGTCCAATCCGTCGAGAATAGCCATAATCCATCACAAAAAAATGATTCGTTTCAATCGATCCCACACTTTTCAAACAAAGAAACGAATCAGGTCGTCTGCCCTTCGCTTTTCCTGATTCCTGATTACTGATTACTTTTCCCTACTCTCAATTCTCGACTTGACACGATTCCCTGCTCCCTGCTCCCTGATTCCTGATTACTTTTCCTTACTCTCAATTCTCGACTTGACACGGTTCCCTGCTCCCTGATTACCCATTACTGATTACTCATCTTCCAAATCTTTGACTCCCCCCCATGGATGCGCTATACTACAATTCAAGCAACAAAATCTGCTTATCTATTTACCCGGAGGTTTCAAAAAAATGTCGTCAGAGAATCAGTTCAAGTTGACCTATGCCACCATGTTCAACCCGCCTGAAGAACTGCACGTCCGTTTCGAACAAGCCCTGCAACAGATCAAAGCGTCTCTGGGGCAGGAACACGCCATGTTTATCGATGGCAAAGACGCCTTCGCTAAAGAAAAATTTGAAGACCGCAACCCCGCCAACACGGACGAGGTGTTGGGCATCTTCCAGAAGGGCGACGCAGAAGATGCGCACGCCGCCATCCGGGCCGCCCGCAAGGCCGCCCACATGTGGGAGCACACTCCCTGGCAGGAGCGCGTGGCTCTGATCCGCAAGGCCGCCGCCATCATGGACGAGCGCATCTTTGAGATCGGCGCCGTCGTTTCGCTTGAAGTCGGCAAGAACCGCATGGAAGCCCTCGGCGACGTGGCCGAGACCGCGGACCTCTTCCGCTACGCCTGCGACCGCATGGAAGCCACCAACGGCTTCGTCACAGAGATGGGCAAAGATCCCCTTGTGGGATTCAGCGCCACCAACGTTTCAGTCATGCGCCCGCACGGCGTCTGGCTGGTGATCAGCCCCTTTAACTTCCCGGCTGCCCTCACCGGCGGGCCTGCCGGAGCGGCTCTCGTCACCGGTAATACCGTCGTGATCAAGCCCGCCACCGACACCCCCTGGACTTCACGCAAGATTATTGAATGTCTGCGCGATGCCGGCATCCCGGCGGGCGTGGCCAACTTCGTCAGCGGCCCCGGCTCCACGCTCGGGCAGGCTCTCATCGACGACCCGAATGTGGACGGCATCACCTTCACCGGTTCATTCAACGTGGGCATGAAGATTTACCGCGATTTCGGCTCCGGACGCTGGGTGCGCCCGGCCATCCTCGAGTTGGGCGGCAAGAACCCCGTCATCGTCTCGAAGAACGCCGACCTCGACCTCGCTTCCGCCGGCATCATCCGCTCGGCCTTCGGCCTGCAGGGGCAGAAATGCTCCGCCGGTTCGCGTGTGCTCATCGAAGCTCCGCTTTATGACGAACTGGTCTCCCGACTGGTTGACATGACCGAGAAGCTGACCATCGGCGATCCCACCCTGCGCGCCATCACCATGGGTCCGGTGGTCAACAAGAGTTCCTACAAAGATTACCAGGACTTCTGCGGCGAGTTGAAAGCCGCGGGCAAGGTGCTCACCGGAGGGAAGGTCCTTACCGATGGCGCTTATGCCAAGGGCTTCTTCTGCGCCCCCACCCTGGCCGAACTGCCCTACGACCACCGTCTGTGGAAGCATGAGATGTTTGTGCCCATCACCACCGTCGGCAAGGTGGATTCCCTCGACCAGGCCATGCAGATCGCCAACGACGTGGATTACGGCCTGACAGCCGGGTTCTACGGCAGCGACGACGAAGCCCCCTGGTTCTTCGATAACATCCAGTGCGGCGTGTCTTACGTCAACCGCTCACAGGGTGCCACCACGGGCGCCTGGCCCGGCTTCCAGCCCTTTGGCGGATGGAAGGGATCGGGTTCATCCGGCAAGAACGCCGGCGGCGTGCATTACTTGCAGCTTTATATGCGCGAGCAGATCCACACGCACATCAAAAAGGACTGACGTCTTCGCATAAACTGGAAGACTATTTCGCTTGAGATTGCCGCCGTCTGCTTTTGATACGGCGGCATTGTTTATGGAAGTGTTGGAACTTCCCTTTGGAGTGATAGAATTAAGGCAGGGTTGACACTGAAAGGATGAATGATTTATGGCTGTTCCCAAAAATATAGAGGTGCTGACGACCATCCCTTTCCCTGACGCGGTCATGCAGAAACTGCGCAGCATTACGCCGCGCATCAAGATTAACTTGCATCCCGCCAAACAGGTTGATGATATCCCTGAAGAGACCTGGAAAAAGATTGAAGTGCTCTACACGGACGTGCTTCTGCCCGATCCTGAAAAGGTACCCAACCTCAAATGGGTGCAGCTTCATTATGCCGGTATCGACTTCATCCAGGAATCTGCGCTGCTGAATAAACCCGACCTGATCTTCTCCTCCATGAGCGGCGGTTCCGCCATCCAGGAGGCCGAATACATCCTGACCTTGTTGTTGTCCATGGGGCGCAACCTGCCCGCCCTGATGGAACACCAGCGCAAACAGGAATGGCCCAAAGACCGTTGGGATAAATTCACCCCCAAAGAACTGAACGGTTCGACCGTCGGACTGGTGGGATATGGCAGCATCAACCGCGAGGTGGCCCGCCTGCTGCAGGCTTTCAACGTAACCGTGCTGGCGGTGAAGAAGAACGTCATGCAGCCGGATGACAACGGTTATACCGTTGAGGGGCACGGCGACCCTGAGGGTAATTTGTTCCACCGCCTTTATCCGGTGGAGGCTATCAGGCAGATGTTCAAACTGTGCGATTATATCGTGGTGGCGCTGCCCATCACCCCCGAAACGCGCGGACTGATCGGCGCCGAGGAATTCCAGTCCATGAAGCCGGGTGCGCATTTTGTGCACGTCTCGCGCGGCGGCATCGTGGATGAGGAAGCTCTCATGGATGCCTTGAACGAGCACAAACTGGCTGGAGCCGCTTTGGATGTCTTTGTGGAAGAACCTCTGCCGCAGGATTCTCCCCTGTGGAAAACCGAGAACATGATCATCACGCCGCACGTTTCGGGTTTCAGCGCCCATTACAAGGAACGCGCCGGTGAAATGTTCATCGAGAATTTGAACCGCTACCTGCACGGGGAACCGGTTTTGAACCAATATGACCCTGAACGCTACTATTAGCAAAGTTATGGGTTAAAATCTTAACGACTTTATCCAAATATATTTTTCTGGGGCAATACTGTGTTGTACAAGGAAGAACAAAAATTACCGGTTTTATTGTTTGATCTCGGTTTCACGTTGATCAATTTTGAAGGCGACTTTCATCAGGCAATGGAAGAATCCTACCGCAAGCTGGCGGATTCGCTGGTTGGCTCTGGCTGCCCGATTGACGCTCAAAAATTCGCGGCGAAGTTCAGTGAGATCATCTCTGAATATCACCGCTGCCGTGCGGTTGACCTGATCGAAAGACCGGTAGAAGAATTCTTTGAAAAGACCCTGGCCTTTTTCTCGATTGAAAACCTCCCGTCTGCAGTAACGGTTGACGCGATTAACGCGATGTATACCTACACCGAATCCTGGTGGAAGGTTGAAAAAGACGCGCACGAGACCTTGCAGCGCCTGAAAGCAATGGGCTACCGCATGGGCTTGATCTCCAATGCGTCCAACTCACCGGATCTGAACCGGCTGATCGATAACCACGACCTGCGAGACTATTTCGAGATCATCGTGATCTCCGCCGATGAGGGCATTCGCAAGCCCGATCCGCAGATCTTCCTCAACACGCTTTCCCGCATGGGCGTCAAACCTGAAGATGCCATCATGATCGGAGACACCCTGCCTGCAGACATCCTCGGCGCCAGGAATGTCGGTATGCGCTCGGTCTGGATCACCCGGCGCGCGGATCGGCAGGAAAACAACGAGGTAGAAGCCGGCACCATCCAGCCTGACTATGAGATCGAGGATCTTTCCTCACTGATTGATCTGGTTGCGGGATTGAACGGATCTGCCCGATCGTAAAAGGATGTGTTTCGTCGCGGTAGAACGTGACGGTGTGCGGATGGCTTTCCATGTTACAATCCACGCACTCCTATGGCAATCGGTAAACTAAAATTCTCCCCTTACGCTACACTTGTGATCGGCATCCTCAGTTTGAGTATGACCAGCATCTTTGTGCGTTGGGCTGACGCGCCCGGCACGGTGACGGCTGCCTATCGCATGATCTTTTCGGCTCTTGTATTGACGCCCTTTGTGTTGAAAAAGGGCATCCAGAAGCCTGAAAAAGGTTCGCCGTTGGTTTGGCTGGTGCCGCTGTCGGGGCTTTTTGTAGCGCTTGACCACGGCACCCTCAATACTGCCATCGGGATGACACGTATTGCCAACTGTACATTGTTGAACAACATCGCACCTCTGTGGGTGGCCTTGTTTGCCTTGATCGTGTGGCGCGAAAAACTGCGCAAGTGGTTCTGGGCCGGACTATTTTTGACTCTCGCCGGCGCGGTCATCATTTTGGGCTCAGACCTGATGCATCACCCGCAGCTTGGGTTGGGAGACGGGATTGCTTTTATCTCCAGTTTCTTTTACGCCGCATATTTCTTGCTGACCCAGTCCAGCCGCACCAAGGTTTCTGCGTTACAGTACATCTGGATGGTGAACCTGGTCAGCGCGTTTTTCCTGTTTACATATAACATTGTGGTCGGCATTCCTCTGTTCGGATACACCCCGTTAACCTGGTTGATCTTTGCCGCTGCCGGCATTGTCTCTCAGACCATCGGATACTTCAGTGTGGCGCACGCCCTCGGGCACTTGCCCGCCTCCATTGTATCTCCCACCATGGTCATTCAGATCGTGATCACAGCCATATTAGCCATCCCTTTGACAGGCGAGTCTCTATCAATTACACAACTCGCGGGTGGCGTCACTATTATGGCCGGTATATTGGTGATCAATTTGACCCGCAGGCAGCCTGAAGTAATTGGGGAAAAAGAAGAATTGGTTGCGCTGACTTAGAAATAAGTTGAGAAATTATGCCCGATCAATTGCTTGAATTTATCAACGATCTGGGGATCAAAAGCCTTCCCGGCGTTATTTTCAATGAAATCCAGAGCGTTTCCGTCCGTCCAGGCTTTTCGCCATGGACGATCTGACCGTAAAGCTTCCCAGCAATCTACAATGGCAAACACCCTGGCTGAGAATGGGATTTCTTCACCCTTCAGACCCTCAGGATATCCGCTTCCATCCCAGCGTTCGTGGTGACTGTACGGGATATCAAGGGCAGTCTGCAGAAATTCGATGGAGTTGAGCATGCGTTTGGCAACCATTGGGTGGGTCTTCATAACTTCCCATTCCTTGTCAGTTAATGGGCCTGGCTTGAGCAGGATCTTTTCGGGTATGGCCAGTTTGCCGATGTCGTGAAGTAAGGCACCGCGTCTGATGGTCAGCAATCCTTCACCATGATATCCCGCGGCCTGGGCAAGTCCGACGGCAAGATCTGCGACTCGTTTTGAGTGGTCTTCTGTATCGCCGTTCCTCAGATCAAGCGATCTTGCCCAACCTTCCACAGTGGCATCATAAGCTGAACGCAGGTTCATGTTGATCTTCTGAACTTCGTCCATCAGGGTCGCATTTTCAATGGCAATCGCGGCCTGACCTGCCAATGATTCGAGTAATACCATCCATGATGACTCATCGGAAAAGGGATTGTTACGGTTGAATAGTTCAAGCACACCCTTGACGGTTCCCTTGGCGATCAACGGAACACCGATGTAATGAGTGAATTCCTCCTGATCAAACTCTTTGGTGTGGATCAGAGACGTTTTGGAGTTCAGACTATCTGAAGTGACAGTGCGTCTCTCAAGAGCGGCTTGTCCGGCATAACTTTGCCCCAGGCGCAGATTGGTGCTTTCAATGGCGTTGGTCTTGAACCCGATTCCGGCGGAATATTTCAAGGTCTGCGTGTGCGGGTCCAGGATCAAGATCGAGACGGCATCCACCAAAAGTTGTTGATGCACCTGGTTCAGCAATACGCGCAGCGTGATGGGCAGGTCCATGCTGGCGGAAATGGCCATGTCCACGGCGTGTAAGGCAGCCAGATATCTGACCTGGACGCGGATCTGTTCCTCTGTCCTTTTCCGTTCGGTGATGTCAAGGATCGTTACAAGTACTTTGGAATAATCCTCTTGTTGTGAGGGTATTGTGATCGAAACCCACACATCGATCGTTTCACCGGTCATGGTTGTGTTCACAGTTTCCTGAACAAAAGAGGTTTGATGGTTCCAGAAAGCCAGTATTTCTTTTTGGAAACTGGCATAGGATTCTTCGGTTAGGCACTTGTCCAAGGAAAGTAAAAGCTGTTCTTTACGGTCAGCCTTGTATATTAACAGAGATTCCTGATTTACCTCTGTGATGTGCACTTCCTTGGCCGCTAATTTGATCCATTCAGGGTGTGACTGTAAATAATCTTCCAGGCTGGTTATGCCGGATTGTCTCAATTCTTCAAACATTTTGAAAAGACCGGAAAAATCTTCCTGTTTGATTGAAAGCGGGACGGTATTAAAGATGGTCCGGTATCTAATCTCGCTCTCACGTAGGGCTTGCTCGGCCATCTTGCGGGCGGTAACATCATACATGACGCCGTGCCAATCATCGGGTTTTCCTTCACTATCGCAGACCAACACGGCTTCGTCGTGAATCCATATCATACTGCCGTCTTTGGCAAATGCCCGATATTCGACAATGTATGGCGTGCCTGATGCATCGGTTTCATTATCAGTATCAATGACTCTTTGAACGTCATCAGGATGAATGATTTTTATTTTCAGATCCGGATCGGTCATCCATTCATCCTGCGTAAAGCCCAATAGCGACTCTATTTGCGGACTGATGTATTTTGTGCGGCTGGGAAGACTGGCATAATCAAGATATACGACAACATTGACCTGTTCGACCAGCTGGCGATAGCGGGATTCACTTTCCAGCAAGGCATCTTCTGTCTGTTTCCGTTGGGAAATATCCGTGATGCTGACAAGTACGTTTTTGAATTCATCTCTTTCTTTAGGAATGCTAATGGCTACATTTACAAAAATCCTGTTCCCTTGAAGGTCAAGGTTAACCGAGTCACCGGTGAAAAGGCTTTCCTGATTCCAAATGGCTATTAATTCTTTTTTGAAGTTATCGAGAGATTCATGGTTGAAGATCTTGTCCAGAGAGATAAAAAGTTCTTCTCTTGAATGTGCTTTATAAATTTTCAGGCTGGCATCATTCACGTCAATGATCTTGATCGTTTTTACCGCGGCTTCAACGAAGTCGGGATGTTTATTCATGTATTTTTGTAAATCATCGACACCGGATTCGCGCAATTCCGCGAGCATATCATAAACATCAACCAGGTCCTGCTCCCAAATTGAAACAGGTACCGATTCAAAAATGGAACGGTAACGATGTTCGCTTTCTCTGATTATCTGTTCATTTTTCTTGATCTCATCTATGATACGTGAAATGGATAAAAGGCATCGTTCGCCGTCAATTTCAATTATGGATGACGACATTAAAGCATAGTGAGTACTTCCATCTTTATTGCGAACAAGGACTTCCTGATTTCTACATGAGGCTGATTTTTTGATAGTGTCAAGAAGTTTTTGGATGTCTTTTTTGTCTACCCAGATATCTAGTTCTGCGGTGGTCTTCCCTATAGCGTCTTCTCGTGAATACCCGGAAAGGTCAACGAAACCCTGGTTGACATCAATGATTACGCCGGTTTTTAATTTTACGATCGTAATAGCATCTGTTGAAGTGAGAAAAGCTTTGCTGAAACGATCTTCAAGGTTTTGGATTTTGTTTTCTGTGTGTACCTGTTCGGTCAGGTCTTCAAGTAAACCAATACCTCCCTGATATTCCATTGGTGCGCTGATCAAAGGAGCGGTACGAAGTTTTACATAGACCTTTCTCTCTTCAGAACTTTTAAAAGTATTTACCCATCCTTCAAAAAATCCATTTTCCTGTGAGACGATCTGATTCAACGTTTTAAGAAATCTTTCATTTGAAATACTTTTAAGGTCGTAATTAATAAAATCTTCGGGTTTTGCTCCCATGATTTCTGCAAAACGAGCATTTACATTGGTGATCCGTAAATCTGTGTCAAAGTAAAAAAGACCAACCGGAGATTGGGCAAAAATGAGGCGATATCTTTCTTCGCTATTTTTGATTGATTCCTGCAGTTTCTTTTCTTCGGTGGTATCTGTAAAGAAAATTAAAAGAGCCGGTGATTTTTCCCATTCGATCTTGATGGCATTTGACTTGATCCAGATTGTTTCACCTGAAATTTTCACCAATCTAATTGAGAATTGAATATTTACCGGCGGACCTTCCAATAATTGGTTGTATTTAATAAGAACCAATTCGTGATCCAACGGATGGATGTAATTTAGGATGCTTTTGGCTTTATCAAAGGTGTTTTTTTCAAGCCCAATAATTGCGGCTGATTGCGGATTGAAATATACGATCTCTTTATTGGCAACAATAACAACCCCTTCAGATGCATTGTTGATCAATTGGCGATATTTTTCTTCACTGGATTTGAGTTCGTGGGTTCTCTTTTTTACCAGTCTTTGTAATGACCACCCCCAAACTAAAATAATAAACGAGACGGCTGAAATAAAAATAACGATATAAATGAAAATCTCATTCGTGTCGAAGAAATTGGCTTGTTGATATGTTGACAACCATTTGCTGAACAGATCGTCTTTGACACCGTTGTTTTCAATAACTCCCAACGCTTGGTTGATCTTTAACAACAAACTTCTATTTTCTTTGGAAACTGCAAAGCCATAATTGCTTTCTTTAAGTGATTTCCCAACATTTTTAAGGTTGTCAAGATTGTGTTCTTTAATCAGGTAATAGCCCTGAAAGCGGGTTAATAACGCAGCATCATATTTCCCAGAGGAAAGCCATGTAGCCGCTTCAAGGGACGACTGGGCATACACAATTTGACCAACTAGAGCACCTTCATCCGATAGTTGGTCTTCAACCGAATCGCCTTTAAGCAATATCAGGGTCTTGTCTTGCAGGTCAGCAACCGATTCAATACCTTCGTTTTTTCTAACAAATAACTCATAATACTGGACTGCGTGGGGAGTGCCAAACAGGAAATCCTGATCTTGGTAATAAAGAGAGGATACCCCTCCGATGACATCGATGTTTCCATTCTTCAAATTCTTTTTTGCCTCAGAGAGAGAAGATAATTTGAATTCGATATTCATTCCGAGGTCTTTGGCCACTGCTCGCATCAGATCATTATCAAGGCCAAGTGCAATCCCGTCTTCCATGTAGGAATAGGGAGGATTTGAATCGTCACCGCCAACGATCAGTGTATTAAACCTGGCCGAAGGAAGTTCGGAATAAGTAGTTTGAACAGCTCTATTGGATTCCAGAAAGGTGGGGGCTTTGGCTTGAAATCTGTCTCCGAACAGGGCGGTCAGCGACCAAACCGTCAGCCCCGGGAGCAGAATGCATAATATGACAATCAACCAAATATGAGAACTGCGTTGTTTTTGCATGTAACGATTTTCCTGTTATAGTGTTCTTTGAGGATTATGGTTAATTGATTTGGAAAGCAACAAACAATCGTGCAAAAACAATCCGTTAAGACAACACTACATTGCTTTTAGGTAGCAATTTATGTGCCAATCTTTTTATGTGCCTGTATGCTACAATTGACTTGAGGAATTATGGAAAGAACCGTCCCGAAATCTGCTTCAGATGAAATTGACCTGTATATAAGGACTATTTATTTCCTGCTTAGATCCACGACTGAAGTACAGATCAGATCGTTGGAAGAGATCCATGCCGGGATGAACTCTTCGCTGCACGTTGACGCACGCAAGGAAGAACCTGATACATCCGCATTGATTTATGCGACTCTCAGGCTTCCTTCATGTATTTCTGAAGTGAATACGATTGTTCTTGGGCAAAGCAGCCTTGTTTTTGCTCGTCACGGTTATCAAGACGTTGAAAGCTGGAAACAGGTGTATACCAAAGCCAGAAGACGTCCGACTTATTATGACCACGAGGGAGTACTGGCGGTATTTATTGCCAGTCAATCTGACATTGAAGATGTCGTACCCATTCTGACCGCATATGAAATTGAATGGAACAAGATCCACGCGATCCTTCAGAAAAATATGGACAAAGTGTTGGATCTTCCGGAAACAAAGTTAATGGATTTAACCGATCTGGCCAACTTATTAAATGTGAATGAGGATGATGCCGCGCGGTTGAGGACCATTTGGGGGGCAGATGAGGTCAACCTGCTGAAAAAGATCGCAAAAAGGCGCTGCAATTTCAGAGTCCGTTTGTTAAGCGGCTCACTTAGCGAATATTGGCGTGCCACTCGTATCTGGTGGGACAACATTGAGGAAGCCCAGCCATCATTGCTTGAGAGACCGGTTTATTTCATTTCGAGCAACCCCCACAGTATCCCGAATCTGCTTTCGGGTTATGCCTTGAAAAACAGGGACTTGTTGGTGGATTTCATTGAGAAAAAATCCGATAGAAACCTCAAAGAAGAATGGAAATGTTTGCAGCAATCGGATTGCGCCACATCGATGGAGAACTTTTTGTACTATACGCTTAAGAAATACCAGCAAAGTACAGAAGGAAAAGAATCCATCCAAAAACAGATCGATGAGGAAGAGGCGAATGGAATTCGGCGAATTCCTTCTCAACATTCTTTTGATGTCGAAACGCAGTTGATCGAATTGAACAAACTGGATTTTAATACCCTTGATCCACGCTTGTTTGCCAACGGCGAAAAGGGTGACTATCTGAAAGACAGCGATGCCCTGATTATGAACATCGATTATCCATTGGGATTGGGCGCTTATCACATCCTGATAAAGATAGCCGAACACATCTCAGATATCCTGGGAGTCTATATCATGGGCAAGTCGGCCACCCTGAACGGGGTGCGCGGCGATGTGATGATCCCCAATGTTGTTCAGGATGAACATTCAAAGAACACTTACATATTCCAGAATGTTTTTTCTGCGGCCAACGTAATGCCTTTTCTCAATTACGGCACTGTTTTAGACAATCAAAAGGCACTCACTGTTCTGGGAACTTTCCTCCAGAATTCACATTTAATGGATGTGATGTATCGGGAAGGATATACCGACATCGAAATGGAAGCCGGCCCCTATTTGTCGGCCATCTACGAAATGTCGCGGCCAAAGCGGCATCCGGTTAATGAGATCGTGAATCTTCAGGGTGTTGAATTTGATATCGGAATCCTGCATTACGTTTCAGATACGCCAATGAGTAAAGGAAAAAATCTCGGAGCCGGAACCATGTCTTATGAGGGTGTGGACTCAACTTATGCTTCGTCTCTGGCAATCCTGCGTCGTATTTTTGAACAGGAACGGAATAGAATAAGAAATAAATAAGAGAGACTCCGACAGGAATTGACAAACGCAGAAATTCGTCATATTGTTAAAAATCAGCGATAACATTTTATAGCAGCGAACAAATCAATATCCGCAGAAAAGGATGGGAATGTCCGTGACGCCTGTTGGAAACAACGATCCAGAGTTTACCAAGATCGAAAATGCCGTCCTGCGTGCAAAAAGGGAATGGGAAGCGACTTTTGACAGGATACCCGACCTGCTGATTCTCACGGATGAGCAAGGCACGATTCTTCGCTGTAACCGCTCAACCATTGATAAATTACACACCACTTTTCAAACCACTGTCGGAACACATCTTTCGAGTTTTATTATGGGAAATGAAATTCCCGAGATCGAACCTGATGATCAGGCAGGAGTTGAAGTACAAATAAGCGGGTTGACTGATTGGTTCAAATTAACTTGCTGCAGAGTGCCGCTTGAGGGGCAGGAAAATAACCTTTTATACATTTTTCGCGATATTACCCGTCAAAAACGGGATGAGAATGAAATCCTCAGGCAAAAAGAATTCTTTGAGTCCCTTTTTCAATATAACCCGGTTGCGGTTGTGATCCTTGATCTGGAAGAAAAGATCAGGTCGATCAATCCGGCTTTTGAGGCGCTTTTCGGGTATTCCCAGGCTGAAGTGATCGGCAAAAAACTGGACCCGTTGGTGGCACCGGATAATCTTGATGACGCTACCAAAATGACGCGTGAGGTTTTGGATGGGGGTACCGTCCGCGGACTGGCAAAACGCAAATGTAAAGACGGAACGATCGTGGATGTTGAACTGGCCGGTGTGCCGGTTATTGTGCAGGGCCGCAAACAGGGCATCCTGGCGATTTATTACAACGTAACCGAGCTTGTCGAAGCCAAACGCATGGCGGAACAGGCTGACAGGGCTAAGAGCGAATTCCTGGCTAATATGAGCCATGAGATCAGGACTCCCATGAACGGGATCATGGGAATGCTGGAACTTCTGCTTGATACCTCTCTCAATTCAGAACAAAAAGATTACGTGGCTACCGCCCGTGACAGCGCTGAAGCTCTCTTGGGAATTCTGAATGATGTGCTTGATTTCTCAAAGATCGAAGCCGGTCAATTAACCATTGACGAGATCGAATACGATCTCAGATCTACTGTTGAAAGCGTAGCGCATACGCTGGTTTCGCGAGCCGAGACCAAAGGTCTTGAAATGGCCTGTCTGATCGACAAGGAAGTTCCGACAAGAGTACTGGGCGATGCCGGCAGGCTGCGCCAGGTATTGATCAATCTGGTTGGAAACGCAATTAAATTTACCGATGAAGGCGAAGTTGTCATCAGGGTAATGCTGCAGTCAAAAAACGACAAGAGCAGCACGCTACGTTTCGCGGTCTCAGATACGGGTATCGGTATTCCGCTGGACCGGCAAAGTGCCGTTTTTGAGCGTTTTATTCAGGCGGACAGCTCCTCAACCAGAAAATACGGCGGAACAGGACTTGGTCTGACGATTTCGGCTCAATTAACCAAAATGATGGGTGGCGATATTGGCCTGGAAAGTGAACCGGGCAAGGGCAGTACGTTTTGGTTTACGGTGACCGTCGGAAATGTTAAAGGCGACAAAGCCCCGGTACTTGCTCTGCCGCAGGATTTGGTAAACGTCCCGGTGTTGATCGTTGACGATAATGCCACCAACCGCACTATTCTGGAAAAAATGATCAAAGGGTTTGGCTGTAACGCGTTTGCGGTATCCAGCGGCAAAGAAGCATTAAATATACTAAAATCATTTGATGAGTTAAATCGGCCTTTCCAATTGGTACTGCTGGATATGCAAATGCCAGAGATGGATGGCGAAGAAGTTCTGACAAGGATCAAGAGTAATCCGGAGTTGCATGATACAACGGTGATCATCTTGACTTCGATGGGGCAGCGAGGCGATGCCGCGCGCCTTGAAGCGATGGGCTGTAATGGGTACTTGTTAAAACCAGTTCGCCAAAAAGAACTATTTGGGGCCTTGCTGAATATCCTGGGGCGAACCAAGGAAGCCGGTGAAGGCAAAGCAAGATCGTCGATGATCACCCGGCATTCGCTTAAAGAACAACAACGCGGAATGATCCATATTTTGTTGGCAGAGGACAATGCCACCAATCAAAAATTGGCCATCCGTCTGCTGCAAAAAGCCGGATACCCTGTGGATATCGCCTCCACTGGCAAGGAAGCCGTGGCAGCCGTGCAGAACAAAAAATATAAAATGGTTTTGATGGATGTTCAGATGCCGGAAATGGATGGGTATGAAGCCACAAGACTGATTAGAGGATTGGGGCCGGAATATGTAAATCTGCCGATCATTGCCATGACGGCATATGCCATGTCAGGTGACCGCGAACGTTGCCTTGAAGCAGGCATGAATGATTATTTATCAAAACCCTTGAATGTCAATGATTTATTTAGCATGATCGAGAAGTATGCCGAAGGAAATGGCCTTGAGGTGTTGAAAGGAAAGGAACCCAGTGCGGCCAATGTCGTCAAGCAAAAAGCCAGTGACTTGTTCGACCTTGAAAAAGCGCTGCCGAGATTTGGGGATGACCTGCCCACCTTTTTCGAATTGTTGGGTGAATTCCTGGAGCATATCAAGGTAACGATCGCCGATATGGATAAGGCCCTCCTCAGTAATGACGTAAAGCAGCTGCATTTTCTCAGTCACAGCATAAAAGGCGCTGCCAGTAATTTTGAGGCAAAGACCATCGTGGCTCCGGCCCTTAAGATGGAAAATCTGACCGCCGATGGGACGTTAACCGGCTGTTATCCGTTAATAGATGAGATCAAACGCCAGGTTCCTTTGATTCAAACCTTCTATCTTAATAACAAAGACCTCTAAAAAAGGAATAAGCATATGGAGATGGCTTTCAAAGCCATCTCTTTTTTTAAGCAGTCTCCTTGAATGGAGAAGAAGGTCTTTGAGGTATAATCTAACCAGAATTCGGAGGATAGATGGAAATTTCGTGGTATGGACATTCCTGCTTCAGATTGACTGAACGCGGGTTGGCAACAGTAGTAACAGACCCTTACGATCACAAACAGGTGGGGTACGATTCATTAAAACTTAAAGCGGATATTGTAACGATCAGCCATAATACACCAGGTCATAATTACCTTTCTGCAGTGAAGGGTGATCCACACCTGATCGACGGCCCCGGTGAATTTGAAATTGGCGGCGTTTTTATTACTGGTATTTATTCAAACGGACATACGAAAAAGAATTCAAACGATCCCCGCAACACCCTTTTCCTTTTTGATTACAACGGGATCACGGTTTTACACCTGGGCGATCTGAATCGCGTGCCTTCGCAAAACGAAGTGGAAGATTTTGGCCCCGTTAACGTGGCATTGGTACCAGTTGGTGCAGGCGGCGGATTAAACGCCATTAAAGCAACAGAAGTGATCAGCTTATTGGAACCCAACATCGTGATTCCCATGCATTACGCCACCCCTGCTTCTGCATCCACGCCGCAGCCCATGGAGCCGCTTTCCAAGTTCCTGAAGGAAATGGGATTGGCTCATGTTGAAACAGTGCCCTCGTTAAAAATACAAAATGCAAAAACACTTCCGGATGAAACGAAAGTAATCGTATTGGATTATCAAAAGAATAACGGATAATGGCAGTCTCTCAACCTGTAAAACTAATCATGACCTGGGATATCAATCCTGAACACGAACAGGATTATTTCGAGTTTGTGATCCGTGAATTCATCCCGGGCGTTCAGCGGTTGGGATGTGAATTATCAGATGCCTGGGCTACCGTTTATGGTGACCAGCCTCAGATCATGGTTGGCGCGATAATTACCAGTTTTAATCGGGCACGCCAATTGATCAGCGGACAGGAATGGACGGATTTGAACCTTAAACTTATGGAATTCGTCCATAATTACGAGCAAAAGATCATCCCTGCAAAAAGCGGTTTTCAACTCTAAAATCAGTATGGAACAAGAATTTGGCAGCCTTATGCTGGATTGGTATGCGAAGCATGCCCGTCCTCTGCCCTGGCGTCGGGATACCCGACCCTATTCTGTTTGGGTGTCTGAAATTATGCTGCAGCAGACCAGGGTTGAAACGGTTATCCCATATTATGAAAATTGGATACAAAAATTCCCGACAGTGAAGGCTTTGGCCAGTGCAGAAGAACAGGACGTTCTGAATGCCTGGGAAGGGTTGGGATATTACTCAAGGGCGCGCAACATGCTTAAAACGGCCTGCCTTGTTTGTGAACAATATGACGGGAAAATTCCTGGCGAAGCAAAAGAATTGCTCCAACTCCCCGGTATTGGCAAGTATACGGCAGCCGCTATCAGTTCGATCGCCTTTGGTGCTGACGAAGCGGTCCTGGACGGCAACGTAAAACGCGTCCTGGCACGGGTATTCAGGTTTTCTGACGCTGCCAACACACCTTCCGGAGAAAAGAAGCTCTGGTCCCTGGCAGATTCTCTTTTACCCAAAGGGCGTGCATCTGAATATAATCAGGCAGTGATGGACCTGGGGGCTACCATTTGCGTCCCCAAAAATCCCAACTGTGATGATTGCCCGGTTGCGCAAATCTGTGAGGCCTGTCAATATAAAGAACAGTCACAATATCCGGTTATACAGGAAAAACCGACCGTTCCCCATTTTGATGTGTGTGCTGCCATCATGCGCCGAGACGGGAAGGTCTTGATTGCCAAGCGTCCGTCCAAGGGACTGTTGGGTGGATTATGGGAATTTCCGGGCGGCAAGCTGGAGGACGGGGAAACTCACGCTGAAGCCCTGATTCGAGAGATCCGAGAAGAATTGGCGACAGACGTGGCTCCGATCGAACAGTTCGGTACTTATCGACATGCTTATACACACTTCAAGGTAACCCTGCAGGCCTGGATGACGGATCTGACAGGCCTTGAACCGTCTGCCATTGAGGCCAGTGAGATCCGTTGGGTAAGTATTCCCGAGTTGAACGACTACCCGATGGGTAAAATAGACCGCATGATCTCCAACGATTTAAATGCGATTGTGTCGAAAAGACAGTAATAACAGATGCCATCGATTTAAAAGAAAAAACCTTGAAAAGGATTCCTCTTCAAGGTTTTATTTTTATATATAGCAGACTAATTCTTTACGATATTGACGAAGATCATGGGGCGTCGGTGTGTTTCGCGGTAGAGGTAATTCCCAACCGCCTGTTCAACATCCTTTTGAATACTGCCATTGGCCTTCGCGGCTGTATCAAACACCTTGGCTCTCAAACCGTTGTACAGGTCATCGGTATCGTCAAAAGTGATGAATCCACGACTGATGATCTCGGGCATGCGCATGGGCTTGCCGGTCAATTTATCCATGATCAAGTTGACCACCATAACGCCTTCCTGAGAAAGGACTTCGCGGTCTTTCATCACGTCTTTGCTGACGTCGCCGACTCCTGATCCATCCACGTACACGTAAGAGGATGGAACCTTGTCTCCCTTGCGCATTTTGCCATCTGAAAATTCCACGCTTTGTCCGTTAAGGATCACGGCGATATTATCTTCGTGAATACCAACTTCGCGGGCTAGTTTGGCATGTTGTTTTAGCTGGCGCAGTTCACCGTGGATCGGAATGAAATAATCCGGTTGGGTGAGATGCAGCATCAATTTGATCTCTTCCTGGCTGGCATGACCAGAAACGTGAATCGGGGCAACGGTATCGTAGATCACATTTGCGCCGCGTTCCATCAGACGGTTGATCGTGCGGGAAACACTCTCTTCATTTCCGGGGATGGGATGTGCGGAAAGCACAATGGTATCGCCCTCTTTGACGTCGAAGATACGGTGGCTGCCGATTGAAAGTCTTCCTAAAATGGATGTGGGTTCTCCTTGTGAACCTGTGCACATGATCACCACATTCTTTTCGGGCATATTGAGCGCTTCATCAAGACTGACGATCAGGTCATCCTTGATCTTGAGATAGTTCAATTTTCTGGCGATTTTGGCATTATCCACCATGCTGGTGCCCGCAAAAGCCATCTTGCGTCCATTGTGCTCCGCGGCGTTGGCTACCTGCTGCATACGTGAGATTAATGAGGCGAAAGTAGCGATCAAGATCCTGCCTTTGGCTTCACGGAACACCTTCTCGAAAGCATCATCAATCACCCGCTCTGAAGGAGTCCAGCCAGGTCGTTCCGAGTTGGTGGAATCGGCCAGCAGCGCCATAACGCCGCGGCGTTGAAACTCCGCCAGTTTTGCGTAATCGGTTGGCCAGCTGTCGACGGGAGTATGATCGAACTTGTAATCGCCGGTGTGGACGACCAGTCCTGCCGGCGTTTCAATTCCCAAACCGACTGCGTCGGGGATGGAGTGACAAACATGGAAGAAATCAACCTTGAAGGGGCCGATCTTGCGCGTGTCACCGGCGTGAATGGTTTCCATTTTTACTTTGGATGCCAGGCCGTTTCTTGCCAGCTTGACTTCCAGCAAGCCGCGTGTCAGAGGAGTGGCATAGATAGGCGCTCGGATCTCTTCCAGTACGTGGCGGATGGCTCCGGTGTGGTCTTCGTGACCGTGTGTGATCACGATGCCGCGCACCTTGTTCCTGCGTTGAAGCAGATAAGTAATATCCGGGATGATGTAATCAATACCCAGCATGTCATTTTCCGGGAACATTAGGCCGGTATCCACCAACATGATTTGACCTTCATATTCATAGACCATCATATTAGCGCCAACCTCCCCCAATCCGCCAAGAGGAATGACTTTAAGCACGCCAGGTTGCGTGCTGTCTTTTTTATTCTTTTGTTTCATTCTTACTAATAAACCTTTCTCGTTCCCCAAAAGAAGAACTATGTTGTGAATAAACTGCATTGAATGCAGTATAAGTTCAGAGCTTTACTAAATAATCCCCGGCAATACAACAGGCCAGGGATCACTGAATATTCAATGTGGTTGAAAATACAGCCTCTTAATAAAAGAGGAAAAGCCATCTGCTACTACCAAAACGAATTGTTCCATCTAAAGTCACTAAATCCGTAGGCAAGTCCAATAAGTATTGCACCCCATATTATACTCTATTTTTGGGATTATTTTGGAGTAAATTGATGTTTTTCGAATTAATTGGGAGAGATCAAAAAATGCTGCGTTGACCGTTTAATTGTTCGCGGATCTGTACAATTTGCCGGCGCAGTACCTCATCTTTTTCCATCAGGTCGGCCACCTTCTCACATGCATAGATCACGGTGGTATGGTCCCTGCCGCCAAGCACCTGTCCAATTTGTGGAAGAGAAACGTTGGCTTCCTGGCGCAGAAGGTACATGACCACCTGTCGTGGGAGGGCGGCTTCACGAGTACGGTCGCGGCCGAGAAGTTTTTCAGGACTGATGCCAAAGACGGACGCAACAACGTCCACCACCCGGTTGGGTTCGTAATTATTGCGCTGCGGGATCAGATCGGTCAATGCCACATTGACCAGTTCTTCGCTGAGCGGTTTGCCGCGCAGTTCGGCGTAGGCGACCACCCTGGTAAGAGCGCCTTCCAATTCACGGATATTTGAAGTGAACTGCCTGGCAATCTGTTCCAGTATCTCCATGGGCACTTTAAGGTTGGATTTTTCGGCTTTTGAACTCAAGATCGCAATACGTGTTTCCAGATCTGGTGACTGAATATCGGCGGTCAATCCCCACTCGAAGCGGGAGCGCAGACGATCTTCGAGTGTGCTCATGGCTTTTGGCGGACGGTCAGAAGACATGACGATCTGTTTATCCTGACCGTGTAATGTGTTGAACGTATGGAAGAATTCTTCCTGGGTTGATTCTTTTCCGGCGATGAATTGGATGTCATCAATCAAAAGAATGTCAATCCGACGGTAACGATCGCGGAAAGCAGGTGTATTATGCGTTCGGATGGCGTTGATCAGGTCGTTGGTAAATTCTTCAGAAGAAACATATAAAACCTGCTTGCCTGTGCTGCGGGCGTGGTTGCCAATCGCATGCAGCAGGTGCGTCTTTCCCAGTCCAACGCCGCCGTACAGGAAGAGCGGATTATAGGCATGGGCTGGCTTTTCCGCCACTGCCAGGCAGGCTGCCTTCGCCAGGCGATTTGAAGACCCTTCAACAAAATTGTCAAAACCATATTTTGAATTTATGGAACATGGAGAAGCAGGTTGTTTGATAGAAAGAACAGGAACTGTTTCCGCGTCTTTGGGCTTCTCATCAGCTGTCTTGGTCTGATAATCTTTGTGCCAGACGATGAACTTGACTTCTTGCGGGGTTTCCATTAAACCAGTTAGAATCCTGACGATGGTGCTGGTCAAGCGAGAGTCAAGCCAATCGCGGGCATACGCATTGGGCACACCAATGGTAAACGTCTTTTCCTCGTAAGATACCATCTCGGTGCTGCGCACCCATGTATCATACGAGGCTTTCGACATTTCCATTTGCAGTTGGCCGATAGCCGCTTGCCATGCTTGCTGCGAATTCATTTATTTGAAGGAACCTTTCAGTTGGTTTTTGTTACAAGCAATGCGTTGCCCCACCACTAATGATTGTGGATAAAAAGTTAGGCAATAATTAAATTATTTTGGCTCTGGAAGCTTTATCCCGATTAGCTCCACTGGATAACTACTGACCATTTTAGCAGAAAGAAAACGGACGGACAAGACGATTACCCTACGCTGGATTAAAGATTTTTAATTCTTTAAGATGGGAGAAGCTTAAAGAGAACTTTGGAATTCAAGAATGAACAAAAATCATTCTGATTATTTTTTACACCATAAACACGTGAAACAAATTTTCAATGACCCCATATGTGGGGTTTATTGGACGAAAAAAACCTATACCCCTAAATATTGGTTAAAAAAACAAAAAAAAGCGGCTTCATGCCGCTATGTTTTTTTTCTTTTAGTAAGTCAGAATCTGGCGACTCTTTTTTTTAACATTCTTAATCTTTGCAATGAAAGCGATCAACATGAAGACTTTGGCTAATTATTCTTTCAACGAATCCAGCATTAAACCGGCTGCTTTTCTGGCGATCTCAACGGCATAGTTCGTTCCGCGATCCCAGGGATAAACCTGAGACATACTGGCAAAGAATACTCCCTGAAGCGGTGTTTGGATGGCCGGGATATTTTTGGAGTGATTGACCAGCGGAACGGGCTGCGCGTAATTGGATCTGGTCAACCAAATGCGGTTGATCCATTCCGGTTTGAAATCGGGGTTAAATCTGGCCAGGCTGGGTTTAAACCGTTCCAGCAGTTCTTCTTTACTGAGCTTGAAGTATTCGTGATCCGTTTCAAGATAGTCACCGCAGTAAACCAAATGCTCTCCGCCAAATTTTTCTTTTGGAAGAAAATTGGTGTGTTCCACCATAGCTAAAAAGGGAAAACCGGCTGTTTTGGGCAGGTTGTACCAGTAATAACCCTCTCGCGAAAGTTGATGCTTCAGTGAGATCATCAGCACAACTGCGCCAATACTTTTCAGGTCCAGCAATCCCTGCAGATAGTCAGTAGGTAGCTGTGGGGTCATCTTTGCCATTTGGGCCGGAGAAAGGGTGACAAGAACGCTGTCGAAATTTTCGATCTTGTTACCCGCTTTGATAGCGACGCCTTGATTCTCCTTTGACGAGATGCTTTCAACAGCCGTCTTGTAGCGGATCGCGACGCCCATCTTTTGCAGGACGGCAGCGAAGTCGTCGGCAAAGGCTTGAAATCCGCCTTCATACGTAACCAGTTTGGTGCTGCGGGTATGCAGGCGCGCCCACATCCAGGCCATGTTTACCTGTTCTGCAAAACGTTCTCCGAACTTGCCAACGACCATGGGTTCCCACATCTCGGTATAGACCTTGTTGCCTGCCCACTTGCGCATCCATTTGGAGACGGTGGTCTTTTCCATGGGTTTCCAGTTTTTAGTCAGGCGCAGGTAGACTCCCACAAGGCCAAAGCGGATCTTGTTAATGCCGTATCCCAGTCCCGGATAAAGAAGCGCGCTGATGATCGAGTCGAACGGATAGAACTTGTCTTTGAAGTACATGACCGTCTTGGGACTGCGCACCATGACTTTATCCTGGAGCCCCAATTCACGGATGAGCTTGAACATGTGCGCGTCGGATGTGAACCAGTGATGGTAAAACTTTTCCACCGACCATTCCCAGTTTGCTTCCTTGTAACCGCCGGCCAAACCGCCCGGGGTCTCGGAATTCTCGAAAATGGTTACCTTGTGACCCGCCTTGCATAGATCATACGCAGCCGATAGTCCGCCGAAGCCGGCGCCAACAATGGCGATATTTTTACTTTTCATAGTCCTCCAGGGGAGTGTTGTGTCATGGGTTGGATTGAGGGGCGGCCTGTTCGGTCTCTTTGCGGAGTGAGTCGTTCCATTTGATGCCCTCACGGGTCATGTAGAAGGCGCCCAGCAGAGTGATCGGCAGCCACAAAGCCACGTGCAGGACAATGGCGTATCCCAAGGCTTCACCGCCTGAAACCCCATAGGCGACCAGCACGGCCTTGGTGACGGCTTCCCATGTGCCGATATAACCCGGCGCGGCGGGGATGATGGTGACCAGGTTTGCGATACCGTTCAACAGCATGAGGGCAAAGAAACTGACCGTAAAAGAGAAGGCGTGCATGACGAACCAGTATTTTACGGTTTCAAGCAGCCAGACCACCACAGAGGTGACAAATACCATCAATACGTTGATCGGCGACCTCAACGAAGCGAGGCCATCAAGGAATTTCAGCACGATACCGGATGTCTTTTCGCGGAACTTTGCGGGCATCAGGTGGTTGATCAGCCAAAGGCTCCATTTTTCACTCGTTTTCGGGAACATAGCTGCAAGCAGGAATATGACCAAAACACCGATAAAAATGCCTGTGCCGATCAGCGCCAGATCCTGAATATTGCCGACAAAACCCGAATTAAAAGAAGCCACTTCGGCAAGTTTGGGAAGGTTCACGAACACGAATCCCAGCATGACCACCGCATCAAAAACACGTTCCACGATGATGGTTGCCAGAGAGGCTGAAATGGACACCCCCTCACGGCGTTTGAGCACCACAGCCCGCAGCACTTCTCCGGCGCGGGCGGGATAGATATTGTTGCCCATGTAACCGATGCAGGTGATGGGGAACATGACCCCGGTACGTATTTTCTTGATCGGTTTCAACAGGTAGTGCCAGCGCCAGGCGCGCGCCCATACACCGACAAAATAGACCGCAATCCCTGGAAATATCCACCAGTAATTCGCGGTCTTGATCGCTGTCCAAAACTCACCAAGGTTTAATTTATTCAGAGCGAAATAGAGAAACACCGCACTGATCAGTAATCCTATCCAGAATTGCCATCTTTTCATAGATGAAATTCTACCATGAGAGAGAAATCACTTGCAGACTTTTCGAGTAAGAATATAATGCTATTTAATGACGGATGAGCCAAGACTTTATGATCTGATCTATGACACGGTTCGCCAGATCCCGGCCGGAAAGGTAGCCACCTACGGGCAGATATCGCAGATCGTGGGACGCTGTTCCGCGCAGATGGTGGGGTTTGCGCTGGCCGCATTAGGCAGACAAAGCGACGTTGCCGATGTGCCGTGGCAGCGCGTGATCAACGTCAAAGGCAAGATCAGTCCGCATGGATACGGATTTGGTACACATATGCAGCGCACCTTATTGGAGGATGAAGGTGTAGAATTTAACCTTGAGAACGTGATCGACTTTGAAAAGTTTGGCTGGGACGGCATCCCGGCCAAAAAAAATCGAGGAGGATAATATGATTGGAGCCATTGCAGGAGATATTATTGGATCTGTCTATGAATGGAAAAACATCAAGACCACTGATTTTGAACTTTTTTCACCGGACTGTCGTTTTACCGATGACAGCATTATGACGATAGCCCTGGCAGATGCCATCCTGAGTGGTGAGAATTTTGCTGACAAGATGAAGGAATATTACAGGCGATATCCTGATGTCGGATATGGTGAAAAATTCGCCGAATGGGCAAGTTCCGATCAGAGTGCCCCTTATAATTCATACGGCAACGGAGCCGCCATGCGCATCAGCCCGGTCGGTTATGCCTTCTCGTCGCTGGATGTAACCCTGCAAATGGCCGAGTTTTACACGTCCCTGACGCACAACCATCCTGAAGGGATCAAGGGCGGCTGCTCTTCTGCCGCGGCAATTTTCATGGCCCGCAGGCGTCACAGCAAGGAAGAGATCAAGCAGTATATTGAAACCAAGTTCGGATATGACTTATCCCGGAAACTGGATGACATCCGGCCGGATTACAAGTTCGACGTTTCATGCCAGGGCAGCGTGCCTGAAGCTATAATCGCCTTTTTGGAATCAGACAGCTTTGAGGATGCCATCCGCAAGGCCGTCTCACTGGGCGGAGACAGCGACACCATTGCCTGCATCACGGGCGGAATCGCGCAGGCCTTCTACGGCGATGTGCCAGATCCTATCGAGAAAAAAGTCTATGAAATTTTGGACGAATCGCTGAAAAAGGTCACCAAGGCATTTATGACTGAAAACTGGCCTGACTGATTTGACAAAATGCCCCCGATTGAGTCAATCGGGGGCTGATTTTTAATCCATGAAATATTGCTGGCAGGAGATGATCTCTCCGTCTTTTTCATAATGCAAGTCGTAATAATTACTTTCCTCCACTTTATATTTTGACAGCGCAGACCGGTTTTCCTGTAGTAAATTCCAGGCACGTGAAGTGCCCAGGTTGAACTGCTGCCAGGGTTCGCCGGTGGGGTCCTCCATCAGCGCACTGCGGCAAGAGAGGGCGTAACCCAGGTCTTCCTTGACTGCGGCCGGTGTGGCCGGGTCGGAAAATCGTTCGACAAGCACCGGTACGGCGTCAGAAGATAGAGAGACCAGGTGCGGCACGTCCAACTCCTTGCCCGCGACTGCTCTTTCAACATTCTTCTCAGCAATAAAGCCGTTCACATTCATCACTGCCAGCGTGGCGCCGAATCCAATGATGGTGACCAAAAGAGCCAGCCCAAAATGTCCTCGTTTTCCAAACAGTTCAAGAATGATCGTCACGAGGATCAATGCGGCCAGACAGAAGATAAACACATGTGTGTAAGTGCGCAGTTGTGAGAAGCCGTAGGCGTCTTCGTAAAGCAAGAGACGTTGAAGTGAAGAAGCCAGCATCACCATCACGTTTGCCATCAAGAGGATGGAGAGGAACGAAAAACCGGTGCCTGCACCCTTCGATTCACGTTTGGATATGGTGGCAAGGATCAAATATAAGCCCAGGCTGATCACGGCCACGGCCACCAGTTCGCCGAACCCTTTGCGGGCATATTCCGAATAGGTGTAGCCCGTCTCGCTGTTATTAGCCGCACCGCCGAAGAAGTAGCGGAACTGGATGAACACGAAGCTGAGGAAAAGCAGGTTGACCGCACCAAGGATGATGCCGGTCTCGGTCCAGCCAAGGAAGGGTTTCATCCAGGGCTGGTTCGGATTTGGTCGGGCTTCGGCTTTATTGGGCAGGATCGCGTGCAGATAGAGCCCCACCAGGAAACCGCCGATCACGATGACATAGAAGAGCCTGAAAAGATATTCAGGAAGTTTTTCGATATTCAAGACTTTTGCAAGCCAGTCGCTGAAGATCGGATCAGCGGCAGACAGGAGCAACGCGAACAATGCCACCACCGGCAATGCGATCAACAAGCCGCGTATAACAGCCCATCCCTTTTTCGCGCTCTTTTTGGCTTGAGGCTCTTCCGGGAGCGGCGGGACGGTTCCATTCTTGGAACCAAGTATGAATGGGCGTGCTATTCCGTACCCCAAGGCCGTAAAGAGACCCTTGAAATAATCCGCCACGCGGTAGTACGGCCAGTTGCCGTTCAGAAAAGTGGCGCATACAAGCAGCGCGCCCGTCAGGGTCAAAACGATGCTGATCGCGCGTGTGAAGGGTTCATTACGCCAGGCGGGGACGAAGGCGAAGCCCAGGGCGAGAAGCACCAGCACCATACTGAGCGCGGAAGGTTTTCTTTCTTCGCGCCAGGTCAACAAATACCCCACTCCAAACAGGACGGTAATCCAAATTACAAATGAACCCCCCAGGCCTTTTTGCCAAAAAAGATAATCAAAGAGACAGGCTGCCGCCAGGGCGGACAACCAGAACCAGTTTTTGTGTTTAGGCATTTTATCCTCTAGTATTGCACTACCAGCGTCAGCACCATGGCCAGCACTAGGACGATCCCTACTACGGTCATGAAGACCTGTTGGCGGCGCATCTTTTTTTGTTGGGAAGTCATCCGCGGTTTACCTTCCCTGTTGTTGTTTTTTACAGACTTTGTTGCCATTAATTGCCTCACGTGATTCCAGAAGTCTAGGTTTGGAACACTGTCAAAACCTATCAGCGGACTGACGAAACCTATCAGGGTCAGTCAGACCTATCATAACGCAAAATCTCCCGCCTTCAGGGGAGGAAGAAGACCAATAATAACGATCGGGGAAAAGTCAGGATTTTTCGGCGGTTGTTGCGGCGGGCTTTTTGGCCGATTCAACAGATTTTTCAGTGGTCGGTTTCGCGGCGGTGGTGCTGTCAGTCTTTGATTCAGAGGACTGTTCTTCTTTTTTGTCGCTGGCCCACTTGGTTGCTCCGGACGGAGAACGGTGGTCGGTGGCGTAAAAACCTGAACCTTTAAAAACGATACCGACCGGCGTATATACCTTGTGCAGGGCGTTCTTTCCGCACTCAGGGCATTTGGTCAGCGCATCGTCTGTGAATTTCTGTGTCTGATCGAACTGGACACCGCAATTTTCGCACCGATAGGTATATACCGGCATACTTGCACCTCGGTTCCTTCAACAATAATCCTGCCCATTATAGTCTTATTAAAAGGGACGGTCAAGAAAGGGAAAAAAGTTCTGACAAAACTTTTATGGAACGTATTGATTAAAATCCAGCTTTGCCGTTCATCATTTCGAGGTAGACGTTAATCATTACCAGGTTTGAATGCCAGATAAACAATTGCTCCGAATAATGGAATGAGCAAGATGATTAACACCCAAAGCGCTGTAGTCGTTGAGTTTAATGACCTCTGTTTTAATTTGACCAAAGCAAAGACAACCAGGAAAATCCAACCCAGAATAAGAACAATATTAAAGATCTGAGCTAACAATACACCGAAATTAAATCCCATACTCATCATTTTTTTCTCCTGAATATTGCAGGTAAATTATCCTAATAAATGGCTTAACAAAACGCGGATGCCGATGCCGATCAACACCAAACCGCCGATCAACTCCATACGCTTGCCAAAACGGCAGCCCAATTTGCCGCCGATGAATAACCCAAGTATCGAAAGCAGCAGGGAGGTGACACCGATCACCAGGCTGGAAACCAGGATGGAACCATCCACCAGGGCCAGGCTCAACCCCACGGCCAAGGCGTCAATACTGGTGGCGATTGAAAGCATGATGAGGGTTTTGCCGCGCGACGGATTGCAGGGATCCTCTTCTTCATTTGTTGAGAAGCTCTCGCGGATCATGCGCGCGCCCACCCAGGCGAGCAGGGCGAAGGCCACCCAATGGTCGAACCGTTCGATCAGGCTGACGATGCTGCTGCCGGCCAGCCACCCCAGAAAGGTCATACCTCCCTGGAACAAGCCAAAGTGAAAGGAAATGCGGAAAATAGTACGGAGGTCTTTATTGACCGGCGAACAGCCAATTCCCAGTGAAACGGCGAAGCAGTCCATGGCCAGACCAATCGCGATGAGTAGAATGGTGATGAAATCCAAAACGAATTCTCCAAAACGAAATCCCTCTGATTATATCTCATGAAAATCTAATGAAATTCTCATACCTGATCGATAATATAAAAGGGAAGTCGCGCAAGAAATCAATCATAAATCGGGAGGGATTGTGACCACTACACAACGAAGCCACACGGTCAGATTTTTATTCTCTTTTATCCTGCTCTTTAGTGTTGGATTGAGCGCCTGTAAACCACAGACGACGCCAACCTTAACAGCAACACCTCCAACCAACACTTCACAGAATCCTGCTGCAATACAAACTTCTGACACACAAACACTGCTGCCAGAAATCCAAATGACAATCAATGGGGCACCTTACGAGTTTGCTCATCCGTTACAGTTCATTGACGGGACACTATGGCTGCCGTCGGTTGAGCTATTCCAGTTCATCAATCGCAAAGAAGTCAGTGTCAATGATGAGTTTATTTCTACCGGCGGTGATAAATTGGACGGCACATTTAGCAACTGCCATTTCTGGATCGGACAGACCGGAGAAAACACTTACACCGACAATACGGAAGGGACGATTTGGTTTGAGAGTGATCTGCCCCCCTTTGCCGAGGATGGAGAGGTTTATCTTTCAGAAAAGATGGTCGAGGATTGCATCGGCGAGTTCATCCAGTTTGACGCGGAGCAGAAGATTGCCAACCTGACCATGGCAAACAAGGTGCTGCGCCCCATGCAGGAAGGTGAAACGACCCAGGTTACTTTCTATCGATTAAAGTGCGCCTCTGAACTGGAGGATTCCAGGATCGGGAATTTGGTCAGTGGGATGGTGAAAACTCCGCTTGAGGGCTGGCTGGCAGATGTGCCCAGAATGAAGGAGTTCGGATTCACAAGGGCGAGGAGCACTTTGAATGCTTCAGACGGCCTATCGGTGGATGATTCACTCGGCGATATCGAAAAAACGACACCTACAGACTCTATTGAAATTTACAAGGCCATGAAGGATGCCGGGATCATCACGCGCTACAGCCTGTCTTTTTGGGATCTCGAGAACCGGGAGAATGGCGGGAGCATTACCAAACAGCGTCTGAGCAGCGAGGATGAAGTGGAGCGTTACCTGGATTATGTGCGCATGGTGGTGACCGATCTGAAAGGCCTTGTGACAGAGTATGAATTATGGAACGAACCGGACGCCAACAGCGATTGGTATCAGCGCATCGAGCCAGAAGATTACATCGCGGTTGCCAAGCGGGCCATTCCCATCATTCGCGAGATCGACCCGCAGGCCAGGATCGTGTTGGCAGCTACCAGTAGTTATGTGGACCTGCCCTGCCAGGAATATTCCAGAATCATTTTGGAATCGGATATTTTACCTCTGGGAGATATTATCTCGCTGCATACAGTCAATAATGATGCCTCACCGGTTTTTCTAAGCGATTATTACTACGGCTATGACGCCATGTGGCAGGATATCAAGGCTCTGGCGGAGGAGCACGGCTTCAAGGGCGAGTATTACGCGGATGAGTTGAATTACCGTTCGGAATACAGTTTGAACGTTCTGGGGCCGGAAGAAGGGAACTATCATCCGTATGAGCCTGAGATTGCCGCCAAATATTTCGCCCGCATGATCGCCGTCAACCAGGGTATGGATATATCCGTGGGAACATCGGGCACCAATGAGGTTGGACGTCCCATTGAAGCTTTGATGATCCGCAATATGGCCTATCTGTTGGATGGGTTGAAGTCGCATCCGTTTGAGGTGCAGGTGGAATCCGAAGCTGGATTGATGCGGTATTATACCTTTGAGGATGAGACGGGGAATCTGTATGTCTTCCTCTGGAACGATGGGGAAGCAATGGTTGAGAGTATGGATGTGTCGGGTTCCATGCTTATTGAGGGCAAAAATGCCAAAGCGGTCACGGCTTATGATCCATACCTGATGAATGTGCAGGAATTGGTATTTGAAAATGCAACCGAGGGGATCGTGGTGGAGAATCTGCTCATCAGGGATTATCCGCTGGCGTATAAGATCGAGTTGAATTGATGTGAGGTTTTTTCGAGCCCGGCGAAGATTGCCGGGCTTTTTATACCCTGTTAATTTAAGATGGATTCGAATTTTGAATTAAAAAATGCGGGATTGAATCATTCGAATCATAAATTGAGTATGAAAAAGCAGAGCGAGTTGAATTGTTTCCGGGTTCAATTCAATACAATTCAAAAGCGATTGAAGAATCATTTTTTAAGGTTCTGCCTGACAAACTTCGATGAGATAAGGTTAATATAGTACATAAGTTCTATTTTGTCAAGTGTGTCTTGAGCAAGGAGACAGAAAATGGTTAATTCCAGTAGGGCGTAGAAAAAACCTTTTTTTCTCGCAAAGACGCCAAGGTCGCCAAGAACGCAAAAAAATCAGGGTGCGATGAAGTTAAAAAATGGCGTATCCCTCAAGAGCGTGGGGACGGCACCCGGTGAGCTTAAAGATAAAAAAAGCCTCCGGTATTTCAGCCGGAAGCTTTTGTAATAATAAACGCCGTTTATTTACGGGGTGCTGGTCGCGCCCGGGAAAGTGTACGTGTATACGTTGGAATAGAACTCACAGCCTGAACCGGTGAAGCTGCAGATGCGATAGTAATAGGTCTGCCCGGGGTCGCCGGTAATGAAGGCGGAACGGGTCACGCCATCCGGAATGGCATATTCGAATTTCTCACTGCCGTACGAGGGCATCGTGATGTAGTAGGAATAGTAGATCCTGAACCCGTTTGTAAAACTACCATTCGCAGTCCACGAAATGACGGCTGTGCTTGAACCTCTGTCCTGGATGCCGGTGATGACAATGGATTTATCGGATGAGATTACAGCACCAGACTCGTTATAGGCGCCCGGGGTTGTGGGAGTGTAGGTTATTTTTGGCAGCGATGTATTGGTCGCGGTTGGGACTTGAGTTTCGGTGGCCGTCATTGTTGCGGTGGCCGGTTCTGGGGTGGCGGTCACCACAATGATGTACGGTGTCTCAGTGAACACCGGTTCCGGTACCATTGTTTCAGTAGGTTGAAGCGTTGGTTGAGGAGTGGGTTGGGCGGGCGGTTGCGCAGGTGGCGCGGCACACGCGGTCATGATAAGCATGACTGCACCCGCAATGACAATTCTTCCTAAGTGTTTGTTCATAGAGCCTCCAAGTTTCTCTTTGGAACAATTGAACGTCGACAATTTTTCCCAATGTTCCTAGTGTGGAACACTATCCATATTATTCTAATCCAATTACGTTTGAAATTTCCCTTGTAAAGATGGTTCAAAAATGGATATTTTTGGAATAAAAAATTAACCAAACAAGAGATTTTGACCATATAGTGCTGCCTCATTTTCAATCCGTTGCTTGCCAGCCTTCCGCCAATTCTGTATAATTCAAACAAATGTTCGATAAATGAAAGGTATCTACTCACAGGGGTTTTAAAAAATGGGCATGTCTGTTAAAATTTACAGACGATGAGCCAAGAAGAGTTAGAAC
>ENA-OSEO01001824-OSEO01001824.1-sediment-metagenome-genome-assembly--contig:-NODE-1824-length-34833-cov-4.553919_pt1 | contig 34833 bp, 45 predicted proteins | sample MGYA00237883_ERZ534232 | MGnify/ENA metagenome assembly ERZ534232 | reverse complement strand
ACGCTGTGACGCCTGCCAGCTCAGTGAGTTTACCGTTCAATGCCCCCTTTCTTTTGGGACAGGTTCATCAGACGAACGCGATGACCTGCTCGTTCGCCGGAAATGTGGCATAAAACAAGTACTTCCTGGAAAAAGCGTCCACCCACCACACTTGCCACCAACAACAACGCAATCCGGCGGCGGAATCCCGGAACGTGCCAGTCATAGAGGAACGGGTTCGCTCCGCATACCTCAGGGACTTGTGCAGTTCTTCGGAAGATTGGCGCAGAGCATAGCCTGCGTGACCTGCGCCCCTCCATGCAGGTGATGCGAAGGTCCTGTACGCTAAAGTATAGCAGGTCGATCTGAGAAGTGTCAAAGAAAAATCGAACTTGGTGGTGTGGCTTCCGTGGAGGGGAGGCGGTGCGCGCATCCGGTGACTTTGCCCGGCAGGTGGATCGCGCCGAGATGCAGCGGAAGGTAAATGCCTGTGCAATGACCTGAAATGTTACCCGAAGGATTGGGTCAGCTTGTTGCAGAGCGTATCCCTGTGGTATAATACAGGTGAATTTTTGAGGGACTTTCGGATGGTACCCGCATTGAGATAGAAGGAGGGGGCCATGAAACGATGGGTTGCCTTGATGCTGTGGGTGGTTGCGGTTAGTGCTGTGCTGCTGGGCAGCGGCCAGACAGCGAATGGTCAGGCGCCGCCCGAAAGCGGTGTGTATTTCGAACGCTGCGAGGAATTGCGTGGCAATGCGACCGAGCGCGACCGCTGTATCGGCGACGAGCTGAACAAGCAGCGCGCCATCGAGACGAAACACGATGAGCTCAACCTGGACCGCTGCAGCGAGTTCCTGATCCCGTACCACAGGCTGCACTACGAGGCGTGCGTGGGCGAGGAGTTCAACAAGTTCCCGGAGCTCGGCCCCGAAGTGGAGGAGCAGTACCTGGCCGGTGCACCGTGGATCTGGCCCGAGGACGAGCCGGCATGGTGGGACGATTATTACCCGGTGACGACTCCAGCGGCCGAGGAAGGCGCCTATCGCTGGTGGGAGGACGGTTTCTACGTCACCCCGCAGCCAACCGTCAGTGCCGGGACCGCTCTCGGCGACTGGTACAAGCAATGGCCCGGCAACCTGCCGCTGGACGGCGGCTCCTGGGGAGCGCCGCCAGAGTGGTGAGCGCGCGTAGGGCGCGGTTTGCGCGATGCGGATGACCCGACGACAACGCCATCCGCACCGGCAGGGCATACCTGCGTGTAGCCCTTGGGGGAAGACGACTCATGAAAGACACCCGACAATGCGATTGTTCCCGGCCGTGGCCGGCGATGATCCGGCTCAGTGTCGCCGGGCTGGACCGCTATTACCTGTGCCCGGCGTGCGGGTGTATTCGCCACGAAGCGGCGAATGGTCCCGGCCTGATCGACGACATCGCATTCTATCACATCAACGACCCGCGCGTCCCCGAGTTGGTGTGGCATGAAGCGCGTCGCCTGATGAACCGCCCGGCGTACAATCAGTTGGGCCTGTTTGGGAATGAGCAGAGCGTTTGACAGTCGATTGCCCCACGCCGGCATGAAGGACACGATGCCTGGGCCGGGTTCGGACAAGAAGCCGGTGTTTGCAACATGGGAGTCAGCCATACAAATCACGCGGGGCGGCCTAACAGAGACAGCGGAGTTTGGGTCTGGCTGGTATCCGTGGCTCCCGGTCGTGTCGTTGTGTAGCTCTCCCGCCGCGATTTGACGAGATCACCCTTTTTCGCTATAATAGCCGAGCACAAAAGAAATGGACATGCCCCCATCGTCTAGTGGCCTAGGACACAGCCCTTTCAAGGCTGCGACAGGGATTCGAATTCCCTTGGGGGCACTGATGGCAACAATTCTTCAGATCACGAAAAAAATGCTCGAACACCTTCCTAACTGTGGCGCTGGAGATGACCCATTCTCCGGCGTCATTCTTTTTGGCTTCCAGCCGCGTGAAGATCGCCGAGATGAGCTGCTTTTGGGTTTGCTGATCGGCCAAGGCGATGCGCTCTCCGATGGTCTCTAGCCGCTGGAGCAGCTCACCCAGATCGTAGGACGGCTTCACCTGCTGTTCCTCGAACGTGCTGATCTCCTGCAGGATCGCCTGGTGCTTGGCGTGGTAGTCAGCCTCGCTGATGTGTCCGAACACATAGAGGTCCTGGAGCCGTTCCAATGCCTTGCGCAGTCGGGTGGCTTGCCCGGCCATCTGGCGCTGTGCGGGACTCTGCATTTCTTCGACTCGCGTTCTGAGAATCACCTCCAGCTCGGCTTTCCATTCTTCCGGCAGTTGGAAGTCCCGGAGCAGTCCGATGATCTGCTCTTCCAGGACCTCGACCGGCATCGCACCGTAGCCCTTGCGACAGGTCGGGCCACGATGAATGTAGAAGTACTGCCCGCGGGTAATGCTCCCCCTCAACTGCGCTCCACAGTTCGCGCAATACAGGACTGGGGTCAAGAGATATACACGGTCTGGTCTGCGCGTCGGTGCGATCTCTCGCCTCGCCTGGAGGGCTTTCGCCACATTTACGGCTAACTCTTCGGAGATCAGTGCGGGAAACTGTCCCGGTACGGCGCCATCGGGTGGATTAGTTTCATTGTGTTCGAAGACATGGTCGCCATTGTGGCCATTCGAAATGATCCAACCGCGGTACAGCCAGTGGTTCTGGATGAAGATGCGGATGTTCTTCTTGTCGAAGGGTTTGCGTTCGTGGTAACGGTTGGTCATCCGGACGCCCTTGGCATTGAGATGCTTGGCGATGCCGTAGTAGGACCACTGTCCGGAGGCATACAGTTCGTAGACCTCGCGGATGGTGGGCGCGTCTTTGCTCTCGACCATCGTGCCGTCGTCGAGCTTCTGGTAGCCGTACGGCGTGTTGCCCCAGTGCAGCCCTTTGTCCTTCCGGAATGCGATCGTGCTGCTGACCCGCTCGCTGGCCATGTCCGATTCCAGGCTGGCAACCACCATCAGAATCCCCAGGAAGGCCCGCCCCATCGGGGTCGTGGTGTCGAACTGCTCCTTGCAGCTGACCAGGGCGACATCATGCTTCTCGAGCTCGTCGAGGAAATTGAAGAAGTCTTTGGGACTGCGTGAGGCGCGATCCAGGCTGTTGACGGCGACCGCGGCCACATCGGGGCGGGTCAACTGCCGCTTCAATTCCTGCCAGGCCGGGCGGTGTTCTTCCGAACGGCCCGAGAAGTGTTTGCCCTCGGCGGCATCCTCGTACCATTCGACCTGCCAGCCTTTGTCCGCACAAATCCGCTCGATATTCGCTCTCTGTTTTCCCGGTGAGTCGGTGCGTTGCCCGACCTTGATGACGCTGCGTCTGATGTATCCGAGTGCGGTTTTCATGTTCCCCTCACGTTTTCTAGCGCAGAATTTGCCTGCAGGCAAAAAGACGATGGTTTTTCGATGGTTTTGCTCTTGACAACGGCTTTCATGTGTGGTACTATAGAACAAATGTTCGACTAAGGCAAGGAGCCACCGTGCGGAAAAAGAGGCGTCGCTCGCGCCGGTACAACACTGAAGAACGGATCATCTCCCTCCGCTTGATCGAGCAAGAAGTCAGGCGGCTGCGCAAGCAAGCCGAAGCGGAACTCGCAGAGAAGGAAGCAGCTACTTCTTGCGGTGCTCATTCAGCTCCAGCAGCGCGTCAAACTGATTCAGCAGAACGTGCTTGATGTTGTCTGACAGTTCCGGCCAGGCGGCAATGATCTTGTGCAGGTCCGGGTCGATCGCCCGCTGGCGGTCGTAGTCGGTGACCACATCATCAGGCAACAGATCGGTGATCTTGCAGCGATAGATGTGGACCATCTGCAGCAGATAGCCGAGGCCGACCGTGGAGCGGCCCTGTTCGATGTGGCTGATATTGGAGCGGTCCATCTTGAGCAGTTTGGCGGCATCGTCCTGGGAGAGGTCGGCTTTGATGCGGGCCTGTCGCAGGCGTGCGCCGATTACCCGATTCTGGTTGGTCATATGCGGTTCCTCCAAAGCATATTGTACACCCGAAGCGGGAAATGGCGAAATCAGCAATGACGTCAGGTCACCAGTGCAGTGATGCGGAGTCACGACGGGACGTCGTGAGGCTCTCTTTTTTTGATTGTTGTCGTGAGCTACAGTAACCATGAGCGGGACCATGCATAACGTGCGAGAAGGGCGGGAAATGAAGGAAGAGTCTGGACTGCCGGACGGATACTGGGAAGAGCGGCTGCTGCAGCTGTTTGCCGACGTCCTGCTGGAGACCGCCGCCATGAAAGAGCGCGACGTGGAAACGGAAGCGGAGATCGTACAGTTCACCCTGCCCGGCGTGTTCGCCTAGCGCAGCCGGGCCCACAAAAGAAGAGGCCGGTGCTGGCACACCGGCCCGAAATGAGGTTGTGATCATGTCGGATGCACATGCCCTCGCGCATGAGTATACGCCCGTTACGGACGGGTGTCAATCCGCAACTGGCGCGGTTGCAGACGGTCTTGCACCGGGATCCAGTAACACCCCGGTGCAAATTACCTCCAAAGGTTTGTCTTTGGATGGCACCTTGATTCTGGACTGGTTGAGCGGGACCTTCGTCAACCTGGAACAGACAGATGCGCTGGCGATTGTCGAGTTGCTGTTCGGAGAACTGACTCCCGTTGACGGCGGGTGGGGCGGCTACGAGCATCAGGCGATCATCCTCGGGAAGGGCTGGGTACGCTGGTCGGATGAACGTCCGCAGCTCGGGGTGCATGTCGCGCTCGGGGCCGAAGCGCTGGCGCACGTCGCCCTGCTCGGCGGTCTGGATGAGCAGGGTTGTGTACGGGAATGGCTGGGCAAGTTGTTGGGGTTGGGATTTCGGCCATCGCGGGCGGATTTCGCGCTGGACGACCGCGCCGGGTTGCTGCAGATGGAGCGGATCCGCGAGCACATCGCCAGCGGGAACCTGTCGACGCGCTTTCGGCAGATCAACGCCTTCGAGAACCTGCGGGGCAGCAAGGGTTCCACGGTATATTTCGGCTCCGGCAAGAGTTCGACCGTGTGTCGCATCTACGACAAAGCGGCGGAACAGGATGTTGAGGGTCATTGGATGCGGTGTGAGTTCCAATTCAGGCATAAGAATGCCGTCAGAGTGTGCGAAAAGGTGGTGGAAGATGGTGAAGCGTGTTTGTTCGGATTGTTCAGAGGATATCTCGATTTCAAGGAAGGGACGACGGGTGATCGTAACGTTACGCGCCAGAAATCCGCAAGCTGGTGGATCGATTTCCTGGGAGACGCTGTCAAGTGTGCTCTCGGCCTGCCAAGAGTTAAGCGCACCATTGCCGAAATCAAACACTGGGTCTTCAAGCAAATCGCGCCGACGTTAGCGCTGCTCACCATGGCGGAGCAAGGCTGTGTGGATTGGCTGTACGAGGCGCTGCGTGACGGGCGGCGGCGCATCCCCAAGCACCGCCTGGCTTTGCTCGGGCCTTTGGAACCGGCCGCGCAGTACTGTAGCACCTGACCGAGTAACCAGATCCGGTTTCTGTGACGAACGAATCCGATAGTTTCTTTGCCAGCGCTGAAGCGCTTGGCAGCGGCTATGGTGGCATCCTGACAGATTTTGTCATGGTGCGGAGCGGTGAGGAGACGGGACAGTGGACATGGCGGACGTGCGCACGTGGATCGCGCTGGAGCGGATCGTGAGTTGGGGTGGATTCGTGTTGGTGTTGGCCCTGTTGTTGTGGGGCGATGATGGCTCGGACGATGCGAGGCCGAGCTAGTGTGGATAGTGAAAGGAGACGGATAGGATGGCTGATGTGCTGAAATTGCAGGGAGTGGTACGGAATATCACGCAGGGGGAACAACGCAAGGATGGCGAGACGCCACCCACGTTCCTGCGGATCGGCGGGGTCTCGGTCATGGCCGCGCGGACGCTCACGTCGTTGCCGGAAGTGAACGACGAGATCGTCGCACAGGTCTCGAGCATCCTGAAGAGCCGGGACGTGAAGAACAGCGCCACGGGTGAGGTTCGCACGCAATACTATGCCGTGCACATCCTGGAGAAGTGGCGTCCGGTCGAACTGTGAGGGTGAAGGGGGGTGAGCGGCGTGCCGGAAATCGGGACCGTGTGGAGCGGCGCTGAGAGCTCGGTCATGGCCGTCTTCCAGCGGATCATGAGTGCCGAACTCGTGTGGGGGATGGTCAAAGCCGCCCTGGGGCTGTACCTGGGCGTCATGATCGTGCACTACCTGTTGCGTGGCTGGGATGTGCTGTTGTCGCCTAACCCGACGTGGATGGCTGGCGAGGTCGGGCCGCGCCGCTCCGCGCGGTACATGGACGCGCAGGGGTTCGTCTCGGAACATGGGCGGATCGTCGGGATGCAGCCGCTTCGTCCGTCTGTGGAGGCGGACCTGCTCGGGCCGTCCGCGCGTCAGCGGAAGCAGACGAAAGCGTGGGAGCGGTTCGACCGTGATGTTGCGAAATCTTGGTGGAGCGTGGACCTGGATGATCCGCAATATTATGGGGAGGAGTAGGGAGAGACATGGTCATCACGGATACCGTGGCGATTGTCCAGCCGGTGGGTGCTTTCCTGGTGCCGGTCAAGTACGAGATGATCGGCGTGTACCTCGGCGTGGTGTTCGCGCTGGCGTTGATCGTCTTTCTCGAAGTGCTCCTGGACGACAAGGACGTGCGCCTGGCGGTGTACCTGCGCTTCGGCCTGTGGTGTCTGGTCGGTGCGCTGTTCTGGTGCACGGGCAACTACGGCTTGGGCTATGCCTGGTTCCAGTTCTACGTCGTCGTCGTGTTCCTGGTCGAATTGGCGCGCAGTTTTCAAGCGGTCGTGTGATGAGGGGGGGTGTGTGACATGCCTGAGATGCCGGTCGGGTTGGATTGGGCGGCAGTGACCGCCGCGGCGGGTGACTTCCTGGGTTCGACCCTGGTCGTCGGTGCCCTGGCTGCAGTGCTGGCGGTGCGGTTCATTCCGAAGTTCCTGACCGCCGTGCGCTCGGTGATGCGCTGAGCGGTGGTCGGCGGATGAGTAGCGTTTTCGTAGAAAGGGGGTGATGGAAGTGCCTGAAATTCCGGTTGGGTTGGATTGGGCGGCAGTGACGAGCGCGGTGGGTTCGTTTCTCGGGTCGACGCTGGTCGTCGGGGCGTTGGCTGCGGTACTGGCGGTACGCTTCGTACCGAAGTTCCTGCGCGCAGTGCGCTCCGTGATGCGCTGATCGTGTCGTGATCATGGCTGAGGATGGGGGTGGACCGGGGCGATTGCTCTGGTCTACCTGCCTCTGCAGAAAGGAGGTGGAGGAGTGATCACGGATACCTTGCCGTCGTTGACGGTGGGTTGGACGGACGTATCGGGCAGCGTGAGCACGTTTCTCGGCTCAGCGTTGGTGATCGGTGCGCTGGCTGCCGTACTGGCGCTGCGTTTCGTGCCGAAATTCCTGCGCGCCGTGCGCGCGGTGCTGCGTTAGGGGGTGAAGTTGTGATACCTGCGAGTTGGACGTGGGCGGCGGTCGAAGCGGACGCGATGGCATTTCTCGGCAGTGACCTGATCAGCGGTGCGGTAATCGCCATTGCCACGGTGGGTTTGGCGACCGTGGTGCTCGGGGCGGTGGTGCGCATCTTTCGGGGGTAGAGCGGATGAGACGGTGGGTTAGCGGGCTGGTGGGGATGGTCGTGCTGGGCGCGGTGAGTATGGCCGCGCCCGGTGCGGTGGGCGCCGACTATCCGTGGTGGGCGGAGACGAGTCCGGGGGTGGCGGCAGTGCCGCTGGATTTCCAATACTTCACGGATTGGAGCAACCATGACGGCACCGCGTATCCCTCGGGTACGTTCAAGCGGGTATACATTCCGGCTGCGGACTTCACCGTGGACTACCTGGTGTTCGATTCCGGTGAGTATTCGTGCGGGGGGATTGCCGGTGGGTCGGAGACGTGTCCTGCGCACTGTGGCTGTGACATGGGTTATTCGCTGATTCCGTTTGTGGCGCACAAAGAGTACAGCGTGGTTGCGCAGGTGAGTCATGATGGCAGTGCGCAGACTGAGAATAGCGCAGGCTGGTGGGGTATGGGGGGTAACCTCACGAATTGGAGCTGGTCTGAAGACTGTGACGAGGACGATGATTGCGACTGTGCTTTCTCGGCTGAACTGCAAACGACTGCGGATCCATCGGCGCTGTTTCTGTGGGGGCCGCGCTGGTACGGTGACAGTCAAGGCGTGCGGTTGCGCAGTGCCAGCTATGATCTGAAAGCGGGTATGCAACACAATGTCGTTGATCTGCGGGCGTGTGGTGAATATTCGTGGTCGGGTTCGCATCAGGTGTACGTCAATGTCCAGGAAGCGCGACGGGGTGGCGTCGTCTTCAGTGCGGCGTGTCCGCAAATGGCAGTGGAAGGTGCACCGGAGTGTCCGATCAATGCAGACGAGTTCACCATGGACGACGGCTACCTGCCGTACCTGACCGACATCTCCGGCAGCAACGACTACACCTACTTCCCCGAGTTCGGCTATGGCCTGACCGACGTCGGCACGCCCAATTCGGACTGGAAATATGCGGCGTTGGCGGACGCACAGACCGGCGCGTATCTGCGCGTCGAGAATGCCGACCAGGTGTGGACCGCGCGGGTCAAGCTCGCCTGGTTCGAGATGGCGCAGTACCGCTTCTTCGCCATTGGCCTGGCGCGCGACGGCGTGACCAACAAATATTGGGCGGGGTACACGCGCCGTTCCGACGTTGCGCACGGCCTGTGGGCGGGTAACGAGAGCGACATGATGTCGATCTGGGTGAACAACACCGTGGCCATGGAAGGCGAGTGGTTGACCCTGAGCGTCTCATACAACGCGGCGACGGACACCGTCGTCATGCAGGCGGCAGATGACTTTGGGCACGTCAAGACCGTCACCAAGAGCGGCGTACCGGATGTCGACTACTTCATCATCCAGCAGGGACAGCAGTGGCAGAGCGACTACTACGCGCGCTCGCGGGCGTTGATCGATGGGGTTGCGTGTGCCGGTGCGGGCTGTCCGGTGATGGAGGTGCCGACGGAGACGGCGACGCCGACCGCGACAGCGACGGCAACGGACACACCGACAGGGACGGCGACGCCGACCGCGACGTTGACGCCAACTGCGACGGCGACGGCGACGCCGACGCACACGCCATACTATGCTACTCCCGGTCCAACGGCGACACTCATTCCGAGTGCGACACCGTTACCGTCGGCAACGCCCACGGTCGACCCGTACACCCCGGAGTTCACGCCGGGGCCGGGCACGCCGCTGCCGCCTGGTCCGGGGACGCCCTGGCCATACGGGCCGATCGAGATTGCTTGGCCGACCGCGACAGCGACGGTTGCACCGCCGTTCATCCCGTGGATGACCCCGCCGCCGTATGACGGTGTGGGTGACTCCGTCGTCTACTGGGCGGGCGTTCCCGGCGACCGCTGCAAGATCATCGATTTTCGCATCGAACAGTGCGCGCATGGCTGTATCGGCTTTCCGGAGTTCCTGAATCAGTTCATCGGCCTGCCGCCGTTTCAAGTCTGTTTCGATTACTACTACCCGAGCTACTTCGAGCTGATGTGTCGTGACCTGACCGGCATGATCCACGCAGTCGGCGCCGGGATTGCTGTGCTGATTCTGCTATTGATGTTGAAGAGGAGTGCTGCCGCATGGTAACCGTTCCGTTGGTGTACCTCACCGAACCCTTGTGGTTCTACGTCCTGCTGGGTGCGTTCCTGGTCTTCATGCTCGTCGAAGCGGCCAAGTTGGGGTACAAGCTGTTCGAGATGGCCAAGGTCTTGTTGGCCTTCGTGGGGTTATGAGCATGTTCATCGGTGCCGCTTTGTTTTTCGAATTGTTGTTGCAGTACCGCGTGCTGTGGGCGCGGGGCCGCGTCGGGTCCGGCAAGACGCTGCTGTGCGCAGCGATCACCGACTACCTGATCAACCGGACCGGCGACTTCCGCGCCGTCGTCTGCAATATCCCACACCGCTTCCCGATCCCGCGTGACGGGACCCTGTTCGACACCGTCTGTTTCCTGGACGAGGCGCACCTGTTCATCGACTCGCGGACCTTCGCCAGCAACCCGAAGGAGTATGGCGGGCTGGCGCGCAAAGTGCGTTCGGTGTGGCTGTTTCCATCGGTGTATCCGATCGACTCGCGGCTGCGTGCCCTGTGGGTCGAGCGCACGTGGCGCCTGGGCAACTGGCTGTGGGCGTATGAAGGAGCGGTCGACCTGGGGTATGCGCAGGAGATGTTCCGCTTCAAGTTGTGGAAGCCGTCGAAGTTCTTCGGCCTGTATGACACGGCGGCGATACCGTTCGATGATGGGGGATTGAGTCTGTTATGGAAGCGAACCAGCGATGTGCTGAAGGAAAGAACGAAAGTGCGGATGGCCGCGATCTACGCCGCGATGGGGCTGGACGTAACCGAGAACGAGCTCGAACGTCATCTGAATTAATGTTCCAGCAGCAGTTCGGACATCGCTACGTCGGGCCATCGTTGGCTGAAACCGGGAACGTCGCACCGGATGGATTGCCGGGTGCGGCGCAGACGAATATTTCCGCGGCGAAGATCCTCAAGATCGCCGGCGCGCTGTTCGTCCTGTTGTTGGTGATCCTCGGACCGCTCGCCGTCATGTTCTACTTCCGCGCGCAGTCCGCCGCGGCGGAGGCGCGCAAGGTCGAGCGGCTGATCACCGCCACCGCTGTCGCCGCACAGGTGGCTGTGTCGACGGCGACCTCCCTGCCGGTGCTCGATTATCGCCGTCCGGTCATGCCGACCCCGCGGGCGGTGGGCGATGGTCGGCAGGCTGGGACGCAAGTCCAGCCGGACGACTCGGCCACCGTGGAGGGCACGTCGTGTCAGATGCGGCATCAATTCATCTACGACAGTGGCTCGTGGCTGCAGGTAGTGGGCTGCGGCGACTCGCAGTGTGAAGACCAGTTTGGGAATCTCATCCCCAAGCAGTATCTGGCCTGCGCAGCGGGTTACCCGCGCGGCCTGGTGCTGTTGCCGACCGCGACGCCGTTGCCGCCGGCGACACCGACGCCACTGATCAAATGGAAGGTGGTCGAAAAGACCGCCGCGTGTCCACCGTGCCCGGAGTGTGTTGTCCCCGAGGCCACCCTGCGCGCCCCGTTAGCGTCGGACCAGATCGAAGTGTGCTGGCACATCGACGGCATCCGTGGGCTGTGGATCGACGGGCAGGGGGTAGCCGGGCACGACTGCCAGGTGTTCGCCGTGCCCTTCGACGGGGGGAATGAGGCCGTCCGTGGCCTGGAGATCAAGGTGCAGCGATGATCTACGCTGCGTATGTCTTCGCCATACTGAGTGCCGCGCTCGGCGTCGTCGCTATTGGTTTGTGGTTACTGTATCGAGAATGGAGGAACGGAAATGGATGACCTGTTGATCGTAATTGGACCGGCGGTACACCTGGAGGCATTGCGGGACAAGATCGTGCGGCTGCCGGAACGGCCCTGGGAGGCGGTGGCGGTCCTGGCCGTGGAAGAAGGTTCGCCCCATGCGGTCGCGATCCTGCGTCCCTGGTCGCCGCGGTGTGAGATCGAAGGAGTGGACGAGGCTGCAGCGGACGAGCTGCGGAAGGCTGAACGGTTCGGGGCAGCGATGCTGTACGCCCTGGTGGGGAGCTGGGAGTACCTGGAGCCGTGTGAGGGAGGTGAGGACGAAGTCCCGCGCGGGCGCGTCGTGCAGTGCTGGTCGCGTCGCGAGGTGAAGGAGGTGGCGTGTGGCGGGTGAGCGGAAAGGGTACATCGTCGTGCACCGGCAGCTTGGCGCGTTGTGCGGGCTGGGCCGCGAGGGGCTGTACTGGCGAGCGAACTGGCCGCTGCGAACGCCGGTGGTGTTCGCAGCGCAGGGCAGCGCCGAAGCCTGCCGTCGCGCGGTCGACCGCGCCTACGGTGGCCAGGAGTGTGAGGTGCAGGAGTACCGCAAAGCGGTCGAGGTGTCAGCGAGAACAAAACAGTGTGGGAGGAACGGGAATGGATGATTGTCTGATGATCTGCGGGCGGAGTGCGGAGATTGCGGCGATGGTTGGGCGGATCATGATGTGGGCGCGGCGGCCGTGGAAGATCGTCTCGGTCCTGGCGGTCGGAGAAGAAGAGAAGGTCTCCGTCGCGTTTCTGAAGCCCTGGCCGGGGCTGTACCACGTCTCGGCGGATGGGACGGACAGGACGGAGATCGGAGAGGTCTGCCGGACGCTGGCCGAAGCGGTGCGCGGAGTATTCATGGAAACGGAGGAAGGCCATGCCGACGATCGTGTTGTTGTGGGAACTGAGTGAGGATGAGCGGGAGTGGATCCGCTTATGGCGGCTGCTGGGGACCGTGGCCGCCAAGTACCAGCAGGGCGTGCTGGGCTTCGTGCGCGAGTTCGCGCGAATCAGTGGCTGTGAGGGGGTGGATGAGGATGAGGTGGCTGAAACGGAGCCTGTGGGTCGTGTGGTCCACTATGCTGCGGTCCGTGACCTGCAGGCTGCTCCGTGGGCGGAGATAGACGATGGTGGAAACGACGACCTGGCACTACCGGCAGGCGTGCCGCTGCTGTGAGGGGGGTGATCTGCTTGCGGGACATAGGCTGAGCGGGACGTGATCCCGGTGTAAATGACCGACGGTCAGTGCGGTGCCACGCATCGCGGACAAAAAAAGGGGCGAGACCTCCCGGTCGGGAGATCCCGCCCCTTGTCGCTGTCACTCGACCTGGAAGTTGCGTGTGATCCGGCGCACGCTGGCGATGCAACGCTGGAGCGTGGCCGCCTCGTTGCATGCTTGGTCGCGCTCGCGCTCCGCGAGTCTCCGGAGCTCCGCGTCGCTCTCGACCTCCAGCCGCGTGCAGGCGTTAGCTGCTACCTGTTGTGCCGCCTCCATGCGCTCGCGCAGGTCGGCCTCAATGGCGCGCCCCAGGTTGTGGTAGCGATACCAGGGCGGCCGCTCCTCCGTCGGCCAGGCGATCGGGTAGGCCAGGATGCGCTGCTGCGGCACCGCGAACAGCGTGGTGAACTCCTCGCCGTCCAGCCATTCCGTCCAGCCGACGACCACGAACGGCTGCCAACTGTAGAATTGGAGCGCGGCGAGCAGTTCCTCCGGCCGGTCTCCGGTCACCGGAGCAAGCTCGTTGAGCGTCAGGACCGGCCCGCACAGCGTCGTGCCCACTGCGGACTCGAAGCGTGCCTGCAGCTCGTAGTGTGTGGGGGCCGGATCCTCGTAGGACGTGACCTCAGCGGCATAGGCCAGCCACTCCTGCAGCGCCGTGATGCCTGCCTCCACCTTCTCGATCTCGACGCGGACCGCCTCGCGCTGGAGCGGTTCGGTCAGTTGGGCCAGCTCGCGCTGCAAGCAGGCGACGGTTGCCTGTTTCTCCGCGACCGTCCGTGCGGCGGTCTGTTTCAGGTGTTCCAGTATCCGTTGTGCATTACGCATGGTTTTCCTCCTTCTTCCACGGGATGACGTCTTTCAATACCGACACTTCGGTCGCGTAGCCGCTTTCGATCATGTCGACGGCGTTGTTGGGTAACTTGTGACTGATCTGTGCCTGGACGCCTGGGTCGACCGTGACCAGGTCCGCTTCTCGTCCGCTCGTGCGATCGACGTAGCGGTCCCGCGTGCGGATGATCCGCCGGTGTCCCCGCCAGATGTGCCAGGCTCGTCCGACTTGCAGGATGGTGACGCGCTCGAACAGGTCGTCGTAGGGCAGCGGGATGCCCGCCTCGTACAGCGTCGTCCGCACCGGCCAGCCGCGCTCCAGGTCGTGCTGCTCGTCCTGGCTCAACTGGCGCATGACGTCCGCGATGTCCTGTGTGTCTTGCAACAGGATGTCGCACGGTTGCCCCGTCGCAGCAGCGTGGTAGATGTTGCCGGTCGTGTACTTCCTGGCGACCTGCTGGTGCCCGCGCCACAGCTGCAGCGCACCGTAGCAATCCAGCAGCAGGGTGACTGCGGTCGTATTCATAGCAGGCCCCTCCTGTGCAGGATCGTGAGCGGCTCCTCGTCGCTGGCCGCGATCTCCGATTGCGCCGCGCGCATGAATTGCTGCGACACGCTGCCGCCGTCGTTCGCGCCGGTTTTGCGCCCGAAGCGACAGCACGGGCAGCCCGCGCCACTCAGGAAGCGGCTCCTCTCGTCCGCATCCATATCGCCGTGGTACACGCCGTACGCGTCCCATGGCTCGCCACATATCGCACAATAGATGTCGCTCATGTTCGATCCTTTCTGCCAGGGTACGCTGCCCCCTGGCGGGCAGTTGGTTGTTTCCGGTTTTGTTCTGCTTTGCGGAGCTGCTGTCCGCTCTCACACGGGCAGTAGCCATACTTTCCCCAGCGCCCGCTGCCATTGCAGCGCACGCAGGTCTCGACCAGCCTGGGTTGTCGCCACGGCGAGCCCGCGCTTGGCCCGTCAGGGTCCGCGACGCGGGGACAGATCCCGGAGAACAGCGGCAAGTCTTCGCTCTGCCACATCCTGATCTGGTAGGTCTTCTTCATGCAGTCAGTCCTTTCTGCCAGGGTACGCTGCCCCCTGGCCGGGCGGATAATCCGTTCGTCTCGCGGTTGGGTTCAGTATTCGTGCGGCAGCAGCAAGGTCGTGACGCTGCGGTCGGCTTCGGTGATGATCCACAGTCGGGTCCCATCGCGCAGGGTGTATGCGCTCAACAGGCGCAACCGGCGCGACACGCTGTAATCGTTCTCCGCGCGGTCTTCCGCATCGACCTCGCCCCAGTCGCCGGTGGCGTGGCGGGCGAGCAGCTCCAGGCCGGTGGTCTCGTTGCGGCCCAGTGCCGCCAGTGCCCCCGGCGTCGCCACCGTCTGGCCGAGAGCGAACAGCGGCCCACTCGTGTGCTTCCTCCTGTTGCGCCGGGCAGGTTTGGCTGGTCCGTTCACGATTCGTCTCCTTTCTTTCTGGTGATGACGATCAGATCGTCCGCGATGATGATTTCGGCGAGTTCACCGGCATGGAAGCCGATGTCCTTCAGCCACTTCCCCTTGAGCCGGATCTCCGGAACGCTGTTCTGGACTGACTCGCGGCGGATGCGGTAGCGGTCGCCGGTCTCCTGAATCTTGATGTGTCGCAACGTCTTCATGTTTGACCTCCTTGCATTGCGTGGGAAACAAACAGAGCCGGATCGACTGGCATCGACGCGGCTCTCCGGCTAACGGCTATGCAGTTGTGAGTGAGTTACGCGCTGATGGGGACGAGATGGAGCCCGGCGGGGATGCGGCCCTGGAAGAACTCCTGGATCTCGACCGCCTCCTCCGTGTGGGTCAGCTCGCCGGCAGCGTGGTGGATCGCCCACAGCGCCAGCGACTTGTGCGGATGCCCGTCGAGTGCCGCGGCGAGCTCATCGAGTTCCAGCCCCAGGCGGTTGGCCTGTTGCGCGGCCAACTCGCGGATGGCAGGCTCGTAGTCGGCGTAGAACTCGTAGGGGTTGAGCTCCTCGGCGATGATCGCCTGGCAGTGATCTGGGCCCTCCGCCAGGCGGAGCAGGGTGGCGAAATCGAACGTGGTCAACAGTGCATCGAACAACGAAACGAGTGGGTCAGACATGGTACACCTCCTGAAGTGAAAGAAATGTGGTTTACCCTCGGACGGGGCAAGACGCCCTCGATCCGAAGCCTCCGGGGGTGGGTTCTTTCTCATGAGTACACCTCGCCAGTCCCATGACAGGGTTCCCGCAGCACCGTCTGCCCCCGGCCCGACCATCCCTCCGGGGGTGGAAGATGGGGGGCCGAGGGGCAGACGGGCGACTGTCAAGACCTCGACACAGCAGGCGAGCACGACAGCGATGATGGAGGGAAGCGCCCAGCGGGTCCATTGGCGGCCCGTCGCCTCCCTCGTTGTGGCATGGAGGGGTGGGCCGCCAATGACGCTGGAGGCGCTTCCCAGAATAGTCGGCGGAGCAGGCCACGTGTCGAGCGGGGGACCCCGTGGCTCTTTCCTCCCACCAGCCCGGCGGCGCGTGTCGTCTACGCCGCCGCCGGGGGTACCAAGGAGAAAGAGCCACGGGGAGTCTTGACCGGCGGGATGTCATGGTACGATAGCGGCGAAGGGAAGGAAGGTCCGGAAACGTAGTTTCCGGCAGTACGCTTCGACCTGCCTGACCAGGCGCAGGAGGGAGAAGCATAGCGATTGAGAGTCGCCGGACGACGTCCGCAGGGCGTGGTCCGGCCAAGTGGGGACATGCGGTGGGGGACAACGAAAGACCTGGAGCTTTGAGGCGGCTGTCGTGTAGCCGACTCAAGGGCTCAGGTCCATTTACATCTGTTGGCTGTGGGGTGTTGTTTCGTTAGGCAGCTCTATTGGTGAATGTGAAGACTAGATCTGGAATATGCAGCGGATATGGGAATGGCGCGGCAGTGTGGGGTTGCGAAGAGAGCGTACCCTACGATGACATGGTGACGGAGATAGTTCGGTGGGGTGTGAACATAGGCGAATTGTCAGGCATGATAGCAAGACAAGGGGAGTTAGGATTTGGAAGACGACGGTAGTATCCGTCCGGACGCAGAAGTTGCCGATGTGAAATTGGTCGCCATAAGGGTCGCAGCACGTAATCCCGCACGATCAAGGCGGGCCATTGTGAGATCGGCTAAGGTGAGATTGGCTCCTGAAAAGTTCGTTGCAGTGAGAACCGTATGCTGAAAATTGACACTCTCTAGATTCGCTGAGACGAAGTCAACATCGCCCAAAGATGACATGTCGAGTCTTGCTCTCACGAAGTTGGCATTACTGAGATCTATCATCCCCTCGAACTTGGTCATGTTGAGATTCGAGTTGCTGAGATTGATACCGCTGAAGTCAATGTCGCGAAATGTTCCTCCACGAAGGCCAAGTTGGGCGTCGGGATTGTCGATGGGCCACTGGTTCCAGACGTCGCCCCCCTGTTCAAGAATGTCTAGATGATCAGGATTGACCATGATTGGTTACCTCCTTTGGAGGTTTGGCGGCAGGTTGGTGTTAAGCATCGGTGGTGTCCTCCTGTTGCAGGTCGCGGAGGAGGCGGGTGAGAGCGACCTGGTATTTGGCGTCGTCGGTCCAGTCACGGAAGTCACCGATGTGGCGCTGGCGGCGGAGCTTGGCGGCCCAGGCCTGGGCGGTGTCCCAGATGGTGTCGTCAATGCGGACAGGAAAGAGAACGGTGCGATCCTGCTGACACTCTATTTCATAAGCAGTTTCGACTTCGTCTTCGACCCAGTCGCTATCAATAGAATGTTGAGAGAGGATGATGAGCAGTTTGTCATGTCCGTGGATCTCACGGTAGAGGCGTCTTCGAGTTCTGTCTCCGATTTTCATGTCGTACGGCGCGTAAAAGCAACGGACACCTTGCTGGCGAAGATCATTCCGCAGTTGTGTCGCGAACTCAAGATCCTTGCTGGAATGACTGATGAAACAGGAGTAGTAGTCAATAGGAGCCAGTGCGATGTTGTTAGCCAATGCGATGGCGCCGTCAGGGACGCCACAACCCCGAAGGAAGATTTTTGAGATTTTCCCCCCTGAGCGATAGATGGTATCAATGCCGATGGTGGACGGACCTTCATGTATGACTGAGTCAATGCCTGTTACACTGCTGAGGTCGACATCCGCAAATCTAGTGGAAAACATCGTGGCATTGGCCATGCTTACTCTCGTCAGGCTGGTTCCTGCGAAAACCGTCATCCAGAGCGTCGTTCTTTCCATGTGTGCGCGGTTGAGGATGGCAAGTGCCAATTCGGTACCCGTAAGGATACTATCCTCGAAGTGTGCATCAGTGAGGTTGGTCCCGATCAGGATTGCCCAGCTGAGGTCGGTATGGCGAAGTATCGCTGACGTTAGGTTCGCACCGTTGAGTAGTGCTCTCGACAGGAACCCGCCTGTTAGATTCGCAGCTTGGAGATTGGCCTTGATCAAATTGGCCCTAGCGAGACGTGCATCCATCAAATTGACATTGGAAAGGTTGGCTTCGGGTAGCTCCCTGTCATTGAGATCTGCCCAGGTCAGGTCAGGCTTCACCTCTGGGTTGTCCTGTCTCCATTGATTCCAGATGTCAACGCCTCGGTTAAGAATCTCTAAGTGTTCGTGGTCGGCCATGACGGTCATCTCCTTTCTATGCGCGAGTCTAATCGATTGCGAAGTCGAATTTCAGGGTGTTGGCGGGAAGGCGTAGGTCCTTGGGTTCAACCTGGCGGAATCTGAGTCCATCTTTGTCAAAGGTGACGGTGCTGATTGAGAATGACCTGTAGTGGCCGCTGTGAACGAATCCGCTGCGTCTGTTCATCTTGTCGAGCACTTGGTGGACTGGTTTGGCAACGACGTCCTTCTTATCACATGTGCTGCCGACAGGTGGCGGACATGCCTGTGGTGAGATTCCCCGGTGGCAGGAACGAATGATCGCCCCCAAGAGAAGATCGGCGGCTTGCAGCATGTTGGCATGAAGGTATTCTTCACTGTCCGCAGGATACAGCGTGTGGTGTGATTCAACGGGTATGATTGGAATGTTTTCAGGCAGGGTGACGTAGTCTCGTAGCGGCGTCCTGCCGGAGAAGTCGTCGTAGATGATTTGATTGGCGACGCGCTCGGGATCAAGCGATCTGTAGTTGGGCTCGCCGTCGGTAATGATCCGGTCGACGATGACTGGCTTCGATTGGTCGTAAAGATAGTGAAGAGCGCCCTTGAGCAACATGCGGAGCATGGTTTCATCACAACGCAGTTGTTTCTCTTTCTTGTCGGTTCCACCGTACATGGTCAGTCTACTGCCTGGATAGAACAAGACGGCGACTTTGCAGTGGAAGGGCTGTCTCACAATCTCTGGGCTCTTGTGCTTGAGGGCGTCCACGAGGAGTTCCATGATGCTGAGTGGACCTTGGTCATACGTTTCCCACTTCTGTCCACTGATGTCGGTGAAATGGAGTTTGCTGCCAACAATCTGGTAACGCTGCCGCAAGTCCATGATCATCTCGAAGAGTCTACTGCACGGTGAATATTGCTCTTCGGTTTTGCCAAACATTGTGTCCTCAAACGTCAGAGATACCAGAGTTGGCACGAAGAAGAGGACGTGACCCCTGTGGGGAAGGTCATTGCATTTGGTCTGTGTTTCATCGTGGTAGACGATGACGTTATGGGCGGTTTCGTCTGGCATAGGATGTCTCCTTGAGGAAGTGTTTCACGGTTGGCTCCACATTGGGTCCTGGATGGGATGGTCTTTGCAGAGGACGTACCAGAGTGGGCCGTCGCCGGTGGATGCGGGATCTGCCAAGTTGTCACAGGTAATGGTTCCTGCTTGGTTGAGATGGAGTTTTATCTGGTAGTAGTCTGTCTCCATATCTTCGCCACGAGCATGAGTAATCGGCGGGTCGTAGTAGACGACTATATCATCGAAGGATCTCGCATGATCGACTTCGTAGGCAACTCGACAAATGCACCTTCTTCGCAGGGTTCAAAGTCAACTTCATACGTTTCCAACCTCGGCTCTTCGACATGAACATTGATGGTCGGTTTGTCGGGCTTGACCCTGCCGCGCCAGGGGCAATAGTTGTATTCCGAGTTGTAGGTGCCACCGCATCCTTTGCATTCCATTGAGGTCTCCTCTTTGAGTGCTGGTCAGAATCCGAATTCTGGTTCACAGACGTGGGTTCTCTTGATCCGGCCTTTGCCGTGGCAGTGCGGACATTCGCGGCGGATTCGTTTCTTGCTTAGAAGTCGGCCGCAGGCCGGACAATATTTCGGGTCATACTCAGGGGGTTGTTTATCCCCTGTGCCGTTGCATACCAAACATGTGGTCGACAGAAACTCTCCACATTTTGAGCAGAAGTTCTCTTCGCTGGGTGAGAGCTTGAGCTTAGCTTGAAGCCCGCCCGGAATTGTGAATTTGCCTATTTCAGGCAGGTCGACGAGGCCGAGACCAAGACCGCTCTTTCCGCAATTGGGGACATCTTTCAGAGTTGCCAAAAGGTGTGAAGTTCTGATTGCTCCTCCTCATAGTCTCTCTCGCTTTCCAAACACTTCTCTGATGCCTTCCATCAACTAGAGGGGGCGCCTCGTTGGAACGGCCGCGGGTTGGTGCGAACGATCAAACTTGCGGCGGAAGTTCCGGCCCAACCGAATAGCTGACGTCGAGAGCGTCCCTGAAATGATGTTCTCCGCAGCGGACTTTGCGGGCTTCGTCCGGTCTGAGGTCGTCGAGCTTGGTCGTACCTTTCGTTTCGTGCACCAGATAGATCATTTCGTCGCCGATGGGCTGACCGTGCTCGTCGCGGGGCTCGATCACGATGGCCCAGTCTGGGTTGTAAGCGCCAATCGGGGTTTCGACGGTGAACCACGACGGCAGCTTGACGTATAGCTTGACGTCTTCCCGCTGTTCCATGCTGCGCACGAACGCCCGTTCGGGTTCGGAATCCACTTTCACGTAGTCGTATATCGAATGGGGTGCCGGTTCCAGGTACTTCTCCCAGATGTCCATCTCGGTCTCGAAGCGGGTCATCTCATACCATTCGTCGATCCGCTCGTATCGAATGCCATCCACCAGTTGGTCGGCCAGTTTCCGTTTGATGATCTGCACGGCGATGTTGGCCCATCCGTGGGGGTTATCTATCGCCGCCTGACGATCGATCGCTCGCCGATAGATCTCCAGCAAGGTCTTGCGCGAGAGGCGCGCGGGAGGCGTGGTGCGTTCCAACAGATCTTCCATCAGCGCGACCAGATTCGGGAGGGGGTAGCGGTCTGCCAGGTCGACCACCGTTTTCGCCGCGCTGACCTGCAGGGCGGTGAGTGTATCGTCCGTCCCGACCTGCACCTGCGCCTTGGTCACAGAGATGCGCGGGGCTGGGATGGCCGTCCGGTCCAGATCGTGCAGGACGTCGGCGACCAACCGGTCACTGTCGATTTCGACGGCGTAGCGGGTCTTGTATTTGATGCGCTCCCACAACGCCTTGAATGCCTCGCTGAGAAAGCGCTGTTTGTTCTGGCGGACGGTAACGTCCTGTCGCGCGTTTGGCGGGTCAGGCGGCCTTTCGCCGGGGCCGTAATCCTCCGCATATTCGCTCTGAAGGCGCGCGACATATTCTTCGTAGCTCTCGTTTGCCATGACAGTCAACACGTTCACCTGTTCTTCGCGGACGCGCTCGCCGGTCTGGTCCACAGCGAGCCGGACCCCGCGTCCGATCTCCTGCCGTTTCTTGATCTCGGAGGTCGTCTGGTTCAGCGTGCAGATCTGGAACACGTTGGGGTTGTCCCACCCCTCACGCAGGGCGGAATGGGAGAAGATGAATGCGACCGGTTCAGCGAAGGACAGCAGGCGCTCTTTGTCTTTCATGATCAGATCGTAGACGGCGCGGTCCTTCTCGGCCTCTCCGGTCGAACTGTCTTCGTAGACGACCGCCCCCGACCGGGTCCGGCGCTGGGCGAAGTACCCGGCCTGCACCTCAGCGGGATTGGTGTCCTGCCAGTCCGGGTATCCGGCTTTGAGCTCATCGAAACAGCGCGCGAACAGGCGGCGGATTGGGGCCTCGTTTGTGACGTAGTTGTCCACCCGGTCGATGAAGAACAGCGAGAGCACCTTGATGCCGCGTTCCCTGAGCCGTCTCTGCTTGATGAAATGTTCCTGGATCGTGTACCGGATCTGGGCCTCCCAGACCGCTTCGGTGTTGGCGCCGGTCCGCTCGCCGGTGCGCAATTCGAGCCCGTTGGTGAAGCGCAGGAACCCGCCGCCGGGGTTGATCTCGTCCACGACGAAATCGGTGTACTCGTCGCGGTTGGCCTTGACTTCGAGCCGGTCTCCCGGTGTAACCCGGACCGCTTTTTGCCGAATCGCGCCGCTCTTCAGCAGTTGGTGCACCGTCAGGGCGGCGGTGACGGTCTTCTTCTGCGTTTGGAGGCCGTCGAGCCGGATGAAAGGCTGGTTGGCATTGTCTACTTCTTCGATACCGGCCACCTCGATCCGCTTGACCAGCCCCTGGCGGTAGGCCTCGAACGGTGTCAGGCGGTAGATGAGGTTGTAGGGGTTGCGGTGGGTGGCGCTATAGCGCAAGGCGCACAATGGATTGAGCGCCGCCAACGCCGCCGTGCTCGTATCGCTTTCCATGTTCTGCGGTTCGTCGAGGATCAGGACCGGGCGCGTCGCCTGCACCAAATGGATAGGTGTTTCACCCTGCAGCCGGTCGGTGGACTGCTTGATGACGTTGGCAGCTTTGTTGAATGAGGCCAGGGTCATGACCATGATCTCGATGCCGTTCGACAGGGCGAACTGCCGAACCTGGGACAGGTTGGCCGAATCGTAGACGTAGTACCGGTAGGGCGGGTTGCTGTAGAGGGTGCGGAAGTGCTCCGCCGTGATCTGCAGCGTTTTGAGCACCCCTTCGCGGATGGCGACCGAGGGCACGACGACGATGAACTTCCGCATGCCGTACCGTTCGTACAGCTCGAGCGCCGTGCGGAGGTAGACGTAGGTCTTGCCGGTGCCGGTTTCCATCTCGACCGAGAAGTTGGGGAACCGCACGGTGGTTTCGCCCGCTGCCATGTCCGCCGCGTGGGCGATCATCACCAGACCCTCATCCGGCGGCAGGCCGTTCCGCTCCTGCACGCCCCGCAGGTTCAACAGCAGGGCCGGTTCGTCCAGGTCCAGCCGGTTCGGGAGTGCGGGGACAGGACCGCTGGCGAGCAGGGACAGGTCGACGTCGGTCCGCGGCTGCCCGTCGAAGAGGTCCACGACGGCAGCGATGGCGTCGAGCTGGTATTCCTGGTTGGCATCGAATCGAAATTTCATCTCTGTCACTTAGCCCTGAAGTTCAGGTTGGAATACACCTTCCTGTATCCATTCGTCCAAATCTTCCTGCTCGGCGATTTCTGGGTCTTCCTCGTCTTCCACTGCCTGCAAAACGGTCTTGCCCGTGGCATGTTCAATCAGCCCCAGTAAGCTGGTGGTACGCTCCGCGAAGAATCCATCGAAGTCATCTTTTCGAAGTGCCAGCGGATCTATCAGGTGCGATTCCAGGATATCGTCCAGATTTGATGAGGGCAGATGAAACTCTTTTTCGAGTTGGGAAAGATACTCGCTTGGTCGTCTGCCTCCAATGATCCGATTCGTGCGAGATGAAAGCGGGGTCTTGTTCGCGATGCCATTATAGATATGCTGCGCAATGCCCAATTTCTCGCACACCCGTTTTGGGAATATGTGATGTATGTCCACACTATCATCGAAGTAGGTAGCCAACTCCAGCGTATCACCAGTACGAAAATCACGGCCTCCCTCTCGCATCAGCACGGCGCTGAGACCCTTGTATGCAGCACTGTTGCGCGTTCGAAGGCTCAACAGCCTTGGCGGAGTGAAGTGACTTTCTTGAACTGTACTCGGTTCTGCACCACCTTGAATCCATTCCAGCACCTCCGGAATATCCTTGGCGAATCGACTCTCTACCGACGATCCGTACAATTCGCCGAACACCCCACACCAGAACCAGCGAGCGATGCGTTGCTTAACTGACTCCAGCTCGGCATCAGAACCCAAAGCAGTCAGGATGGCAGCTAGGGGCACGAGCTGCGTTTGATAAGGCAGATCGCGCGAAGAAAACATCTTCTCGCGGATAAGGAAACGTGCAGCCTCTTTGAAGCCTCGCACGAGAGGGTCTGCGACTCTTTTGTAATCGTCCAAAGTCAGACGCAGGATGTCTCGCCGTTTGCAACTGACTGCGGATCGCCCGTCCTCTTGACGTTTATACCAGCTTGCCAACAGCGTTGCGGCCATCAAGAAATCATTGCTTGCCAGATTCCTGAGTGGCGGTTTCTGCCTGAGATCCCGTTGCTTCTTATCCCAGTCATCCCTGAGGCGATACCCATCCGCAGCGAAGCTGGCGGTCACTAACTCGAACACGGTTAGAGACACACCTCCAGTATTCACCTTCTCGAATACCTGGCAAACCGCTTCTTTTGGAGTCTCTTTTTTCAACTCAATTACGGGTATCTGATACTGCTGAATACGAGAGATAATCTCGTCGTACATTCGGTCTCGCAGTTCTTTGCGTTGCACTCGAATCTCGTTGTCCTCAACTTCGGTATATAGATCCAGCCATTTGAAAAGGCCCGCCACATCAAAAACACGTTGCAGCGGGAACATCCCCGCAGCCGTTTCTTTCGCCATATCACTGTAGTCAGCGATTATTTGGCGTCTTTGAACGATTATGCGATCTTCCGGTAGAGAGACAATAGCATCCTCACGGTCTGAGGTTGGATCGAGAGCAACATCAATGTCGATGTAGTACCAGCGTTTGAGTGGTCTGTTCCTGCTGTCGCGAGTAGACACAGCCTGACCTGAACGAAGCACTTGGAATAAGGCGGTCAAGCGCTGCTGACCGTCCAGGATGAGGCGGTCAGGGGTTTTTCCGTCATGATTGTTAACACCCGCAACCCGCCTGGGAGCGAAACGAGCGCCATCACGGCCGGTCTCCATGAGGAGTACGGCGCCGATCGGATAGGAAAGGGAAACGCTAGCCAGTAGGCTCCTAATATGGTCGTCATCCCAGCGCCAATCCCGCTGAAAATCTGGTAGTTGAATCTTGGCGTCCCCTATTTCTTGCAGAAGATCCTGCAGGCTTTCTTTCCCACTGTCGAATGTACTCATTGCTTTCGTCATGCAAATCTCTCCCCTGATCAGATTACCTTTAAGCGGCACTGTAAGGCCAGGTTGGCGGCGGTGTCGTCGTCCAGGGCGCTGGCGCGGCAGACGAACAGATCGTCCCGCGAGAGTGTCAGAGCGTCCAGCGCACCGAGGCGCAGCCGGTCGTCCAGGCAGATGGCGAACTGCTGTTCGCGATCCGGGTCGGTGACGCGGTAGACGGTTTGCTCCGCGACCGCTGTGACCGGTTCGACGCGGTAGTTCAGCCCGAACCCGGCCTCTTTGAGCGCGACCTCCGCGATGACTTTCTCCGGCGTCCAGCCCGCTTCCAGTGGGTCGGCGAACAGCGCCATTTGGCGGGCATACTCGGCCGGGTCAGCTTGCTCGACGCCGCTCCAGATCCGCAAGTTGGAAGGCGTGAGCTTGAAGACGCGGAAGCCGAGATCCTCCGGTGCCTCGCGCGTGTCCAGGGGGAGCTGCCCCTCCCGCTCCGCCTTCAACCTGGCGATGACGCGCCGGATGCGCTCCTTGCCGATGTCGGCGATGGTGGGGAAGTCAGGGCTGCCTGTCGGTTCGGGCAACTGCACCATGATGAAGTGACGGTTCCCACCATCTTCCTTATTTTGCTCAAGGACGGCTTGGGCAGCGGTGCTAGAGCCGGAGAAGAAGTCCATAATGATGGGCTCCTCGTGAGGTATTGTCGCAATTTGGAGCATTCTTCTGAGCAGTCGGACAGGCTTGGGAGTATCAAATGTATCTTCCACGTCGTTGAACAATACTCGCAATTCACGTCGAGCTTGTTGATTGTCGCCAGCAAAAGCTCTGTCCCACCAAGTAGAAGGAACAACTCCATCGGAGACTTCAGATCTGAAACGTTTGAGCCTGGGGAAGTTATCTCCGCCACTTCCCCACCAAATTTTGTTCTCTCGTGCGTTTTGCTCGTGGGTTTGCTTTTCAGCATACCATACTCGCTGTCGTGAGGGCCAGATAGCCTGACCGGTATGAGGGTTAATAATCTCATAGTAAAGATTAGGCCTCTCAGTGGCAGTCTTGTTACAGGTGTAGTCTACAGAAGTCCAATCACCTCGAGGATCACTATCGGGATTGGAATATCTGTCATCCTGTCTTCGGGTACGCGGTAGAGACTGTACCTGCCATCCATAAGGATCATTTCTGCTTGACTTCATGTTCTTTGCATAAACTAGAATGTAGTCGTGCATGTCCGACAAATTGATCGCGTCATTCTGAGGGGATTGCTTCTTCTGCCAGATGACCGTTGCGACAAAATTCTCCTCACCAAATAGCTCATTCATCAGCAGGCGCAGGTTGTGAACCTCGTGGTCGTCGATGGAGACGAAAATTACCCCGTCTTCCCGCAGCAACTGGCGGGCCAGGAACAGGCGCGGGTACATCATGGACAACCAGGCGGAATGGTAGCGCCCGGAGGTCTCGGGGTTGCTGGTGAGGACGTTGCCCTCGGCGTCGACCTGCCCGGTCAGCCGCAGGTAGGTGTCGAGCGGGTCGCGGTAGTTGTCGGGATAGATGAAGTCGTTGCCGGTGTTGTAAGGCGGGTCGATGTAGATCATCTTGACCCGCCCGTAGTAGGGCTTCAGCAACAGCTTGAGCACTTCGAGGTTGTCGCCTTCGATGAACACGTTGTCCGTCGTGTCCGTGTCGATCGATTCCTCTGGACAGGGCACCAGCGTGGCCCGCGTGGGCATCTGCAGGATGCGCTGGGCATCGCGTTTGCCCGCCCAGGTGAACTGGTAGCGCTCGGGGCGGTCGTCCACCAGGTCGCCCAAGGCCGCTCGCAACCGCTCGAAGTCGACGCGCCCTTCGCTGAACGCCTCGGGGAACAGGTCGCGCAGCTCGGCGATGCGTTCAGCGAATATGTCCGCGGATGTTTGGGTGATGGGGTCAATTGCAGGGTTTTCTAGGCTCGTCATCGGCAGCCCCTTTTTGATCTGGTCTGCCGGTTCTCCGGCAGATGCAATGAAAGAACGCCGCACAGTTCCGGCGCGGCGCATTCGGCTCCCCCCGAAACCGATGGCGGCGTGAAACAATGTCCCCGCGGAAGTCCCCTTTCCTCTGCGGAGAGGGCGTGACAATATGTTATGTGGATTATAGCACGAATGTACGGAGCAGTCCAAATGATGCTACGGATCGTCTGAGATATACGAGGGTTTGACGACATGGATCGGGGTTAGCAGCCTTTCCGCTACCACTTGGTCCTTCCAGTTCACTTGGAGTGACAGTGAATAGCAGAACTCCGACCACACAAGGCGGAGACCCTTGTCTCTTTCGGCTGGTCGGTGAGTCGGTGTTGCCAAGATATCTGCCAAGCAAACACCTTCTCTTCTGTATGGCATCACATATCATGTACAATCAGGGCGGAATGCAACCAGACTGAATTGGGGCTCACGATCCCAGACTCAGACATGTGCTCCTTTGGGGCATGGAATGAGGGTCCAAACATTCGCTCGGTAAAATGTCAAGATTTCCCTACAGACAAGAGATGGATGTCGTGGTATAATAGGTCATGTTACAGATATGTCCGCGCCTGCCTACAGACCACACGGCGGCATATTTCCCATCAACTCAGCAAGGCTGGTGCTCCAACTGCAGAGCGTGAATAGCTCCTGCTGTCCCTGTGTGGCTCATGTGGAGATGAGTCTGGATAACGCGGGAGATCTGCTGGTCATATGCGGGTGAGGGTAGCCCGCTGATGGGGAGCTGATTGGCGTATTTGGCGGCTACGCTAGATGGAAGGACCAGTGCGCAGAGATGTCCGCTCTTCGCAGGTTTGCACACCGCGAGTATTCATTCCGTTATTTGGTGGTCATAATCAAGACCGCTATCTACTGATTGGAGGGAACAATGACTATTCCGGAAAGTCAGCTGGAGACTTGGTCGCATCTGGGTTCAGTAACTGGCTCGGCGAACACGCATGCGTCGATAAGAGATGCCCTGGCTGCTTACGAATGGCCCGAAGGGACAACATACGACCCATATTTGCAGGGGTCATACAGGAATACCACGAACATTCGGGGCGACAGCGATGTTGACTTGGTGGTGGAGTTGACCTCAGTTTTCTGGAATAATCTGACGCAGGACGAGAAGGACCAGCTTGGGCTGACATCGGTGTCGTACTCGTGGGACGATTTCCGGAGCGATGTCATTCTTGCGTTGGAAGGATATTACGGCAAGAAGTTTGTCGACACGAGCGGGAGCAGGTCCGTCAAACTCCTTCCTGGCGGAAATAGATTGAAGGCCGATGTCGTTGTGTGCGCGACCTACAAGTACTACAAGGACCTCAAAGTATATGCCGAGGGGATGACCTTCTGGACGAGGCCAGGCAGGATGCAAATCATTAACTACCCGAAGCTGCATTATGACAACGGAGTAAAGAAAAACTCGGCTACTCGGACAGGACAAAGCTACAAGCCGGTTGTACGCATGTTCAAGAACGCGAGGAACAAGGTCATCGCGAATAGCCCGTCGCTAGGTGGGAGGTTCCCGTCGTACTTCGTCGAATGCTTGCTCTACAACGTTCCGGACCGCAAGTTTACGAGTGACTTCCAGGAGACGTACACGGGAGTGGTGGACTATCTGAATGACGAGCTGTTGAACGGCGGATGTGGCAATTACGTGTGCCAGAACGGGATGTACTATCTTTTTGGCCCCTCTTCGGTGCAATGGAATCAGGATGATGCCAAGGAAATGGTTGATCAGCTGATAAACCTCTGGAACAATTGGTGAGGCGATGCATCCGTACGTCACCGATTCGTCTGAACGGAAGAACATAGTTCTTGGGCTGGCGTTGGTGAGCGTCGTGCTCGCGTTGATACTAGCCGACCTGATTCGGTTTGTCAATCTGTCGATCCCTTGGTGGGTGGACGCCCCATCCGTGCTCGGCATTTTCGGCCTGCTCTACAAGGCGTTTGACTTTTGGCTGTGGGGTGTGCCTGTGTTGCGAAAGCTGGGGTTGGTCAACGTGCCCAATCTGAACGGAGAATGGGTCGGTGAATGCAGCAGTTCCTTCGACAATCATGCGCATCATTACGCTGTCACGATACTGGTGCAGCAGACTTGGACGCACATGTCCATACTTCTTCAGAGTGACAGGTCCCATTCGCACAGCCTCACGGCCTCGATTCTCCTGAACCAACTTGGAGGAAAGACACTTAGCTATGAGTATTGGAATGAGCCGAATGCTGATTCGGAGGATACAATGCATTCGCATCGTGGAACGGCAGTCTTGAGACTATTGTCTGATAGCGAGTTGGGTGGGGAATACTACACTGGGCGCGATCGGGGAAACTTCGGGAAGATACGAATGAGGAGAGCCCCTCATGTGTGAAACTGGTCCATCTCCTGGTTTGAGTGTTTTGTTCAGATGAGGAGAAACTCCAATTTCACCCCAGGCAATACACTGTAGTAGATTGGTTGGGAATAGAAAAATCCCGTAATGGTTTCTTGTGCCAGCAGTTGTTGCGGAGTCCTGAGCAATGGTTGAGAGAGTCACTACTCTGTTGCATTGTCGTACGGGTCAAGTGGTGCGCGGAAGATGTTCCTATGCGACGTGGAGGATAAGCCGCCTGATAGGTTGGATATCGCAGTCATGTCGAATTACATAGGAGAAGCGGTTCGAAGAGTAGACAGTGGGAAGCTTGAACGGTGGTGTGGAATGCGCACGGCGTATTTGTGAAATGATATTCGGAATGAGAGGGTCAAATTATGCTAATCCGACAGCGACGTGTCAGCAACCTAACCAGGTATGTTGGATTCATCGAACCCGGTAAACACTTGGTCTTTGGTGTCACCGGCCTTGATCGCCTCGGCGAAAAATTGCATATGGTGGGGTTCAGCGAAAAATTAGCGGTGGGTGAAACCGTCCTACCAGCGCCTGTGTTTGGACCGGTCAGTGCCTATAACTCAAATGGAAAGTTTGTCAAACATAAGAACCAGCCGATGGAAACAGCCTATCGTATGGTTGAATGGCATTGGACTGAATGGCGGGGCCGCTATGATAAGGAGGAGATGTCTGATTTCCGGAATGTCCCGTATAAGCGCTACCCACGGACATTTATTCCTCCGTCGAGTATCGAATTTCAGATTGCTCTGAGTACAGAAGGCAACTCTATTGTCGTTACAGAACCTTTGACATACTCTCCCGAGAATGAGTTGCTGATTATACATGTCATAAATCTATTTCTCGAGATATTTCGGGAATGCGAGGTACTTTCGGAAGACTTTGGAGGAATAATCCGTGCTCCGGTTCGTAGGCTGAATTGGGAAATCCTCCCCGCAGGGCGATGGCCATGGGAGGAGCTGGCGCCTAAGGTTAGGCCAATGGTTGAGCGCGCGCCTGAAGGCAATCGCGATTTGATCAGAAACAGACTGGAAACGATCAATCACTACGGCCCTGAGTTTGTGGCCTTTGGTCGCGCTGGCTTTCGTGGGTATGTTGTTTTTGGTTTTCCTGGCAAGAACCTGTTTGTATTAGAAAGCATATTTGTAGGAAATGCGACGTATGTTTTTGAAGAGAACTGGGAGCGGCTATCCCAGATGACCAAGGCCGAAGTATTGGATGGGAATCTGCAGAGAGCTAGGCTCGTTCATTTGGTTGGTTGGCATAAGAAAATTGAAGAGCTTTTCTGTGAATCGTAGCGCTGAATAGGGGCAGGGATTTTTGAGCGATGACGCAAGAAATGGTTCAAGATTAGCTCTATACTAGAGCAAGACAGGTATGCACCGTAGCGAATGCAAAGGCCACGGACGGACTTTGTAGTACGACTATTGTTGGCAATTTGTGCAACTGACTTTTGGCCATCCGGGGCTTCCAGTACAATTCTAGGTATTGATGTAATGCCTCTGATGGAATTGGAATTCCTTTTTACCTCATTAACATAGGGTGGGGACTGGTGGTATCGTGCCCAGTATGTTCGGGAGGCACTGTTGGCTCGTCAGCGGGATTGTCTACAAGCCGACAATTTGATCGAAGTACTCTTCGTAGTATAATGACTGAGCAGAGTGGCCCACTGTAGTCCGATAGGTGGGGAAGAAGAATGTCCCTGCGTGGAGGAATGCCGGATGTTAGATACCATCGAGATTCCCAGAGAACTGGTCCAATTCCGCTTGCCTGAAGCCGTACAGGCTCGGCTGCAATACCTGTTGGATCGCCAGGATGCTGGTTATGAGTTGACATTGGAGGAACGGAGTGAAGCAGAGGGATTAGTCGAACTGGCTGAGTTTCTGTCGTTGCTTGATCTCCGTGCCAAGCGGAGACAGTCCGAATCCTGATGCGGTACATCCCGAGGTCTCTTCGTCGGCTGGTGATCAATCGCGCTCGAAATCGCTGTGAGTACTGTGGCCTTGCGCAAGAAGGACAAGCTGCTGCATTTCATATCGATCATGTTATGCCAGTGAGCGTGGGTGGCCAGACGACGGCTGACAACCTCGCGTTGGCGTGCGTTTCGTGTTCGCTGCGTAAATCGGCTCGGCTGCAAGCTCCTGATCCAGAGACAGGTGAACAGGCCGCTATCTACAACCCCCGCACGGAGCCGTGGCATCAGCACTTCCGTTGGGAGGGGATGCGCATGATTGGTTTGACTCCGACTGGCCGTGCGACAATTGAAGCGTTGCGCATGAATCGTCCAATAATCCTAGCGATTCGGGCTGAGGAGGTGCTGAGAAGACGACATCCGCCTGCGTAGCGACACAGATTCGTTGTCGATCATAGCAACCCCACGATCTGCATCGCTGTCAGTCTTGGTTGGGCATTCGGGTACTGATGGTGGTGGCGATAGGATGATTCTCATGGGATCAATGTACGCTTTGTAGCGTGCTTGAGACGACTCAAGGCTATGGACCGTGTCAATATGCCACCAAGTCGATGAAATCCAGAATCTCGCTGCGACAATCCGGGCCATCCAGTTCCCTTGAGTCCCTGTCGAAGGTGGTGACATATCCCCCGCTACTCAGTATGCAGCGCTCCGCCGCATCCGCACTCACAGGCGAAGGTTCCATGTACTTGCAGGACCACCCAGCTCCGACCCGACTGGCCGGGGCCTTTTCTTGTGATCCCCGAACCGGATAGGTTTAGGGGCTGGGGACGGGAGACGAAACCATCCAATGGAGTCGGATGGTATGGTGCGAAGCCCGATTCTCGGGTGTGCCCGGCAGTTTCACTTGACACCTCCATGCCTTAGCGGTATCATGTGAAAATAAGCAACTTCCAGTTCTGTCAATACGTGCCGTGGCGCGCACGCGTGCGGTTTCGGGTTCGGTATTGGCTTAGCGCAGCAAGGAAAGCCCATCCGGTATTGATCAGCGGGTCTTGATGATCCCACCACCAGCATCGATGCTCTGGAGGATTATGAAAAATCTAACGTGGTATTATCCCACAACTCTCAAAGAGGCCACTGCCCTATTAGCAGAGCCCGGTATCGTCCCGCACGGCGGAGGGACGGGCATCCTGCGCACAGGCACGGACCACCTCAGCGGTTTGATCGATTTACGCTATCTCCCCCTCTTTGCTTTCAAACAGGAAGACGACACAGTGGAAATCGGTGCGGGGTTGACGTTTTCCGACGTCTTGCGGCACGAAAAAATGACGGATCCCGACTCGATTCTGGTGCAATCCCTGAGCAGGGCCGCAGCCACGCCGTTGCGTAACCGGATCACGGTCGGCGGCAGCATCGCGATGGCTCCCGTGTGGTCCGATCTGTTGGGACCGCTGATCGCTCTCGAAGCCAAGCTGGTCCTGGCCGGCGCGCATGAGGGGGTTATCCCCGTGGAGAGCTACCTCCAGGACCGCGCCCTGCAAACAGGCACACTGATCACGGGTGTGAGGCACAAAGCGGGCAATTGGAGGGCGCAGTATTTCCGGGCTTCCGCCACCCGCTTCGATTACGCCAGCTTTACGATCACGGCACTTGCCCAGGTCGACGAGCGACAGATCATCGAGGCACTGCGGTTGGTCGTCGTCGGGAACACGCAAAAGTACGTCAGGTTGGCCGAGCTGGAGGCGCATCTGACCGGGCACAAAGTGAGTGACATCGACTTTGCACGGCTCGGCACGGGCAGCGATGTCGCCTTTTCGGCCAAGACGATCGGCAGCGCAGACTACGTCCGGCATTGTTTCCAGGTCGAGCTCGAACGCACCCTGGAAGCAGTCCTCGCGCCCTGAGGTTGCGACCTGCACTGTTCCTGCAGTCACCCGGTCCGGCGACTGCCAGGTGCTCGGATTGATACATATTGTGCTGTGCCAGCGTTTCCAGGAGGGGAAATCGTACAATGGAAGGGACCTTCGAAGTCAACGGCAAGCCAGTGCAGTGGGTTTTCGAGCCCGATGCTACGTTGCTGCACGTGTTGCGCGAGAACGGACATAGTGAGGTCAAAAACGGTTGCAGCGCCGGAGAATGTGGGGCATGTCTGATCCTGTTGGACGGCAAGCCAGTCAACTCCTGCCAGGTGTTGGCCGCGTCCGCCGCCGGCAAGTCGATCGTGACCAGTTCGGGCATCGGCGATATCCACACGCCTCACCCCATCCAGCTCGCGTTCGCCGATGTGGGTGCCGTTCAATGCGGATTCTGCACGCCGGGTATGGTCCTCGCTGCGTACGCACTGCTGCAGGACAATCCGGATCCAACCGAAGAGGACATCAAACGAGCACTCGATGGCAATCTTTGCCGCTGTACCGGCTACGTGAAGATTCTCGAGGGCGTGCAACTGGCCGCCGGAAGGATGAGGGGTAATGGCTGACTTTCAAAACGTAGGCAAAGACATCCGCAAAATAGATGCTCTGTCTCTGGCAACCGGTGCGGCGCTGTTCACAGACGATTACCGGCCCAAAGATGCCCTGCAACTGGCCGTCCTCTATTCGCCCTACGCGCACGCGGAAATCGACGACATAGATACCGCAGCGGCACAAGCCATCCCGGGCGTGGTGGACATCCTGTGTTATAAGAACGTGCCGCGTGTGTGGCACACGACTGCCGGGCAGGGATACCCCGAGCCCTCTCCCTACGACACTGTCCTGTTCGACCATCGTGTCCGCTTCGTGGGCGACCGCGTTGCCCTGGTCGCAGCAGAATCGGAGAAAATCGCCCAAGAGGCCGTACGGGCGCTCAAGGTGACTTACCGGCAACTGCCTGCCCTGTTCGATCCGGAACTGGCGATGCGTGAAGGAGCACCCATTCTCCACGATGATGGCGAACACGCCGCCATCCCCGTTCCCTACCATCCCGAGATCAACCTGGCTGCTGAAGTAGAGATCAGTTTTGGCGACCTGGAACAGGGGTTCGCGGCTGCTGATTTCGTCGAAAGCCATACCTACCAGACACCCTATGCCTCGCATTGCGCTATCGAACCGCACGCCGCCCTGGCCTATTTCGACGAAATGGGCCGGCTGGTCATCGTCACGACGACGCAAGTGCCTTTTCACGCGCGCCGCATCGTCAGCCACGTCCTGGATTTGCCCACGGGCATGGTTCGGGTAATCAAGCCGCGGATTGGTGGAGGCTTTGGCGGAAAACAGGAGGTTATTCTCGAACCATTGGTTGCGCTGGTCGCTTGGCGCAACAAACGGGCTGCGCGCCTGGTCATGAGCCGCAAAGAAGTGTTCATCTCCGGGCGGACCCGGCACCCACAGAAGATCTGGTTCAAAGTAGGAGCCAGGAACAGCGGAGAGATCACTGCGCTGGACATGCGCGCCCTGATGAACACGGGCGCCTATGGGACACACGCATTGACCGTCCTGTCCAACACAGGTTCCAAGGTATTGCCGCTGTTCAACAAGATCGAAAACCTGCGTTTTCAGGGGAAGTCGGTCTACACGAACCTGCCGGTCGGCGGGGCTTATCGCGGTTATGGCGCCACGCAGGGATATTTCGGACTCAACCAACAGATCGACATGATCGCCCGGCGTACCGGCGAGGATATGGTCGAGTTCTGCAAGAAATGGCACATCAAGGAAGGTGAGACCTCCGGTGTGTTCGAGGCATTAGGCGAAGGCAAAGAAGGGGTCAGCCAGGTCATCCGTTCGTGCCGGCTGAGTGCATGTCTGGACAAAGGTGCGGAGGCGATCGGCTGGGCTGCAAAGCGGGACAAACGTATCCGGACCGGCAAAGATCGATTCCGCGGTGTCGGTCTGGCGATCTCCATGCAGGGGTCAGGCATACCGCGTATCGATATGGGCAGCGCGAGCATGAAGATGAACGAGGACGGTTCTTTCGGGCTGTATATCGGCGCAACCGACATAGGCACCGGTTCGGATACGATTCTGG
>ENA-OSEO01001822-OSEO01001822.1-sediment-metagenome-genome-assembly--contig:-NODE-1822-length-34840-cov-3.820154_pt1 | contig 34840 bp, 29 predicted proteins | sample MGYA00237883_ERZ534232 | MGnify/ENA metagenome assembly ERZ534232 | reverse complement strand
CCTTTACAAAAACCCGTTTGCCGAATCAACCCCCGGGCGATTTGCCGGCAAAACGGTTCTCCCGTCGACGATCGACCTCGGGTCCGGCACTGCCCGGCGCAACCCGGGGGTCGATTGGAAAAGACCCCACGCGCTTTCTGAAGCCCGCCCCGAACCTGTGCTTGACACCGAATAAAAAACCGGGCTTAATGGGGATGGTTTTTTGCCCCAACCCTCCCAGGGTCGACCGACGGCGCGGACCGCACCCCTTACGAGAGGAGGCTACGGTATGTCGATCGCCATGTCCCCAAGCCGAATGATGCTTGTCCTTGCCGGCCTGCTCTGGTGGGCCGATGCATCGGCGGCACCCCCGATCCCTTCCGACCCTGTGCCCGCCTCCCAAGCCCGGCCCCAGGCCGCTGCTTTGGAACCGGATCGGCCGACGCTTTCGGGAGAATCCCGGGCAAGCCATTTTCCGGCCTTTTCCCGAACCGATTTCTCAAGCAATTTCTACGGGGGGTTCGGATACCGGCAGGATGACCTGAAATGGAACATCGCCGGGAAAATCAGCGGGGGCAACCCGAATGTTTTATCCGAGCTGAACTGGGAGGACCTGGGCATCTTTCAGATCAAGGGATCCAACACAACCATTGTCCGCGGGCTTTATCTCAAAGGCTATCTGGCCTACGGCTGGATTCTTTCAGGAGACAATCGGGATTCGGATTACCTGGGAAACGACCGTACCCTGGAGTTTTCAAGATCCAACAACAATGCGGACCACGGCAACACCCTGGATGCCTCCTTTGCCATCGGCTATCAGCTGCTGTTCAATTCCGGATGCTTGGGCATCACCCCGGTGGCGGGGTATTCTTATCATGAGCAGAATCTTCGCATAACCGAGGGCAATCAAACCGTCACCGCACCCGGGGGGGTTCCCCTGGGCCCTTTCCCCGGTTTGGACAGCGCATACGATGCGGAATGGAAGGGGCCGTGGGTCGGGGTGGATCTTTCTTTTCGTTCCCCCTCGTCTGAACCGTCCGAGCCCCCGGGTCGCTATGCGCTGGATCTCGGATTGGAGTATCACTGGGCAGGCTACTCGGCGGTTGCGGACTGGAACCTGAGAACCGATTTCGCCCATCCGAAAAGCTTTGCGCACGATGCGGACGGCCATGGGGTGGTGGTTTCCGGCGATTTAAACGTATGTATCTCCGACCGGTGGGCGGTGAACTTCAGCGCATCCTACCAGCGCTGGAACACGGATCCGGGCACCGATCGCCTGTTTTTTCCCGATGGAACCTCCCAAACCACCCGGCTCAACGATGTGGACTGGCGGTCTTATGCATTCATGCTCGGTGCCGCATACCGTTTCTAATATCTCCACCTTCCGGCATCCAACCTCTCGGATATCCCGTTGTTCGGGCAACCCCCGTATCGGGTTCAGGACTGCCGTTTTGGGCTAATAGAAAACACCAAACGCCCCGGCTCTGCGCGGATCCGACCAGAAATCCCAGCTCCCGTCGTCTCCCGTACCGCTCACCTTGCCGTCATAACTGAATGCCATGGCCGTGACACGGGGAGAAACGGGCACCTTTTCACTGAATGCATAGCTCTCTGCCGGTTTCTTGTGAGCCGCGACAACGACGACCTTGGATTCCAGGATCCTGTTTTCGCCATCCAAAAAATGAAGCCACAGAAAAAAATGATCCACGTAATAACCATGGCGCAGCTCCACATCCCCGGAGACATCGACGCTGTCGGGGTGTTTCGCGTAAGAGTATCTAACCGCAATATCGTGATTTATCCAAGTCCCTTCATGAGGCCCGCCGTCGGTTAACGGCAGTCGAATCTCTACCTTTGCCGTAGCTCCCCGGTAGGTAAAGAAGGGTGCCTGGCAGCCGACAACAAAAATGGAAACAAGAAGGGTGATTGTAACGAAGTATAAACAACGGGCACCTGTTTGAAATCGTTTGACCATGGGCTCCTCCCCCTGCACATCCTCGGACTGAACGTTTAGAGGGTGTCACAGGCAAAGTGTACACTGATACGCTTTTAATTCATCAACATACCGATCCGGCCGGTAAACCCTTTTTGCCACATTGTGGTTTTTCCATAAACATAAGGGCGGGTTCGGACAGTCGCAAGTCCCGCGCACCCAAAGCGCTTTGTCGGAGTACGATTCCGGCCACACCCGGCTTGCACGCCGGGAGCCCGGCAGAATCCTGCACAATCCTTGCAAAAGCATCGACGCATGTTTATAATGACCCCATGGAAACAAGAGATGAAAAGATACCCAATCCGAAAGAAATCGAAAAAGAGATCAGCGAGTTTCTTTCCAAAAAATTCGGAAACAGCGTTAAAATCTTATCCCCCATGGCGATGCCCGATGCATCCCTGGCGGACAAAGACGAATCGCAACCCCACCGGGACAAAAAAATCCGCTTCGACCTCAAACCCGAAGAACTCGTCGCGTACCTGGACCAATACATCATCAAGCAGGACCAGGCCAAGGCCATCCTGGCCACCAAGATCTGCACCCATTTCAACCGGATCAAACACGCCGAGTCCTATCCGGATGTGATGGACGGCATGGTCGGCGGCATCAAGAACAACGTTCTGATGATCGGCCCCACCGGTGTCGGCAAAACCTACATGATCAAACTGATCGCCAAAAAAATCGGTGTGCCCTTTGTGAAGGGGGACGCCACCAAGTTCAGCGAAACCGGTTATGTGGGCGGAGATGTCGAAGACCTGGTCCGGGATCTGGTCAGGGAAGCCGACGGGGACATCGAGATGGCCCAATACGGCATCATCTATATCGACGAAATCGACAAGATCGCTTCCTCAAACCATACCCTCGGCGTGGATGTCTCCCGAACCGGTGTGCAGCGGGCATTGCTCAAGCCCATGGAAGAGACGGACGTCGACCTCAAGGTGCCCCACGATCCCATATCGATGATCCAGGAGATCGAACGGTACCGTAAGACCGGCAAACGGGACAAGAGCACGGTAAACACCAAAAACATCCTCTTCATCATGAGCGGTGCTTTCTCAGATCTTTCCGAGATCATTGAAAAAAGAATTTACGCCCAGGGGATCGGTTTCGGCGCCCAACTCTCGCGGCACAAAGAGCCGAGCGGCATACTCAAGCACGTGAAGTCCGAAGACCTCATCGAATTCGGGTTCGAATCGGAATTCGTCGGGCGCTTGCCGGTCCGGGCCGTCTTCGAGCGGCTGACCGCAACGGACCTTTATGACATACTGAAAAATCCGAACAACCCCATCGTTCTGGGTAAAAAACTGGACTTTGCCGCTTACGGGATTCGCATTAAATTCGAGGATTCGGCCCTCCGGTTTCTCGCGGACCAGGCATTTTCCGAAAACACGGGGGCCCGGGGCCTGGTGAGCGCCGTTGAAAAAAGCCTGCTGGTCTATGAAAAAAAATTGCCCTCCACCGATATCCGACGTTTTGCCGTAACCCTGACGGTTGCGGAAACACCCGAGGGGCAACTGCAGTCCCTTCTGGATGAGCCGAACAGCCCGGAGCGGATCGAAACCTTCAACCGGCTCTGCCAAGAGGAAAGAGACCGGATCAAATCCTATGTCGCGGAGAATCGGAAGCATCTGGCGGAAAAATACGGATTGACCTTGACCCCCGCTCGGGCTGAAATCATCGCCACGTTCTATGATCGACAGGTTTCGGACATCGGCAATGCCATCGAAAAAATAAAATCCTATTACGACGAAATCAAAAAGATCGAACTCCGCTTTTTCAGAAATCACGACATCAATATCGTGCTGGAAGAAGATGCGGTCGACTACATCATCGAGCAGTATGCAAAATCGGTGATCGATTTGAACAAATTCTATCAGCAGTTGTGTCATGATTTTGAGTACGGTCTCAAACTCATTCTGGAAAAAACGGGAAAAAACCGTTTCTTCATTTCAGGGAAAGCGCTCATCGACCCGGAAGGGTTCCTCAATTCGCTGATCAAAAGTGAACTGAGCAGGCAACAGATCGAGTCCTAGTTGCCCAAGCGACGGTGTTTTTATGATCGGTATTTCCAAACTTTACTGCGCGACGGTCGAGCCGTCGGATGCGCTCCGGTACGGGAGGCATTCATCGACCCTGCCGTCGCATCTGCTCCAATTCTCCAGCGACAAGCGCCCGGTGGTGGTCTGGAACGTCACCCGGCGGTGCAACTTAAAGTGCGTGCACTGCTACGCACAGGCGACGGAGCGCGCCCACCAGCGCGAGCTCACCACCGAACAGGGGATGCGGCTGATCGAGGATCTGGCGGGTTTCGGCGTTCCGGTCCTGCTGTTTTCAGGCGGCGAACCCTTGGCCCGCAACGACCTGCCGCAGCTTGCCCGGTATGCCGTTGAAAAGGGCATGCGGGCGGTCATCTCAACCAACGGCACCCTGATTACCGAAGCGACGGCCCGCACCTTGAAAGACATCGGGCTTTCCTATGTCGGCATCAGCCTGGACGGCATGGAACCGATCAACGATCGTTTCCGGGGGGTAAAGGGGGCATTTCAATCCGCCATCAAAGGGATTCGCCACTGCCAGGCCGCCGGCATAAAAGTCGGGTTGCGTTTTACCGTCAACCGGGTTAATGTCGGTGAAATTCCAAAAATATTCGACCTGCTCGAAGAGATGAACATCCCCCGGGTCTGCTTTTACCATCTGGTCTATGCGGGACGCGGCTCCAAACTCGTGGGGGAAGATCTGACCCATGACCAGACCCGGGCCGCTGTGGACCAGATCATGGATCTGACCCGGCGGCTGCATGCGGCCGGCAAACCCAAAGAGGTCCTCACGGTGGACAATCATGCCGACGGCCCTTACCTGTACCTGCGGTTGCGAAGGGAAAACCCCAAGCGCGCCGAAGAAGTCATGGAACTTCTGCAGATGAACGAGGGGAACAATTCCGGCCGGGGTATCGGTTGCGTCAGCTGGGACGGCCAGGTCCACGCCGACCAGTTCTGGCGGCACTACAGCTTCGGAAACGTCCAGGAGCGTCCCTTTTCCGAGATATGGACCGATACCTCCGATCCGTTGATGAAACGGTTGAAAGAGAAAAAAAACTACGTCACGGGGCGCTGTGCCGCCTGCCGTTGGCTGGATATCTGCGGTGGCAACTTCAGGGTCAGAGCCGAGGCGGTCACCGGTGACGTCTGGGCCCCGGATCCGGCCTGTTATCTGACGGATTCGGAAATCGCTTAGCGCATCGGTTCCCGAGCATCCGCTGCAATCGAACCAATCGATCCGAGGGTGGATGCTTGCAGGTATCGAAGCGGATGAACGACCCCGCCGAGGCGGACGGGGGATTAAACCCTTGTCCGCCGTAGGCGGATTAAACCGCGGTCTTCACCCAAAAACGAGGATTTTTCCGCCGTTCCCCGGGGAGGGCAGCAACTTAAAGGAGTCGCCATGCTGTTTCCCGACTATCGACCCCGTCGGCTTCGTCGAAGCGAGGGATTACGCCGGATGGTGCGTGAAACGACCTTAACGGTCGATGATTTTATCCTTCCCCTGTTTGTCATCGGCGGCAAGGATGTCAAAAACCCCATCGCATCCATGCCCGGACATTTCCAGTTGTCCATCGACCACCTCTTGCCGGAAGCAAAACGGGCTGCGGACCTGGGAATTCCGGCCGTAATGATCTTTGGAATCCCCGGCAGAAAGGATGCCCTGGGTACCCAGGCCTACGCCAAAGACGGCATTGTTCAGCGGGCCGTCCGGGAGCTGAAAGATCGGATGGGCGACCTGGTGGTGATCACCGATGTGTGCCTGTGCCAGTATACGGATCACGGGCACTGCGGTGTGGTGGAGGGTCAGCACATCGATAACGATGCGAGCCTGGACCTGCTGGCACGAATTGCGGTATCCCACGCCAAAGCCGGCGCCGACATGGTGGCCCCCTCGGACATGATGGATGGACGGGTGGCGGAAATCCGCGGTGCACTCGACGAGAACGGACTCATCAACGTGCCGATCATGTCGTATGCAGCCAAGTACTGTTCCGCCTATTACGGCCCCTTCCGAAGCGCCGCGGATTCTACGCCCCGGTTCGGAGACCGGAGAACCTACCAGATGGATCCGGCCAATGCCCAGGAAGCGATTCGGGAAGTGACCATGGACATCGAAGAAGGCGCGGACATCATCATGGTGAAACCGGCCCTGCCCTATCTGGACATCATCTACCGGGTCAGAGAAGAAATCGATCTGCCGGTTGCAGCCTACAATGTCAGCGGCGAGTTTGCCATGATCAAAGCCGCGGCCCAAATGGGATGGCTGGACGGTACCAAGGTCATGATGGAGACCCTCACGGCCATCAAACGGGCCGGCGCAGACATGATCCTCACCTACTTTGCGCTGGAAGCGGCCGAAATTCTGGTGGGAACCAAATAGAGAAACCGGGATGAAACCGAATCCCCCCCACCCCCACGATACCGTCGATTCCGGTGCGAATGCGGAACGCAGCCGGCTTCGTCTGGTGGCGTGGGAAGTGACCCGAAACTGCAATCTGGCATGCGTCCATTGCCGGGCGGCCGCCACCCGGGGCCCGTATGACGGTGAACTGGACACCGAAACGTGTCTGCGCATCGTCGATGAGATCAGGCAGGTGGGCAGTCCCATCGTGATCCTCACCGGGGGAGAGCCCCTGCTTCGCCCGGACATCTTCCGGATCGCTCGCTACGGCACCGACAAGGGGCTCAAAATGGTCATGGCGCCCAACGGCACATTGATTACCCCGGAGTCCGCGGAAAAAATGGCATCGGCCGGAATCCGACGCATCAGTGTGAGCCTCGATGGTGCATCTGCAGACACCCATGACCGGTTTCGCGGGGTTGAGGGGGCCTTTGACGGGGCGCTGCGGGGCATCCAACGGGCAAAGGCCGCGGGTATCGAATTTCAGATCAATACCACCATCACCCGGAAAAATCTCGCCGAGATGCCCAAGATCCAGGCGCTGGCGGAAACCCTGGGCGCCGTCGCCCACCACATCTTCCTGCTGGTTCCCACCGGACGCGGCAAATATATCATCGATCAGGAAATCAGCGCACAGGAGTATGAACAGATCCTCAACTGGTTCTACGACCGAAAGGCACAATCGACCTTGCAGCTCAAGGCCACCTGCGCCCCCCATTACTACCGGATCCTCAGGCAGCGGGCAAAACAGGAGGGCAAAGCGGTCAATTTCGAGGCGTACGGTCTGGATGCCGTCACCCGCGGGTGCCTGGGGGGTACCGGGTTCTGTTTCATATCCCACCGCGGCATCGTGCAGCCCTGCGGATTTCTGAATCTGGATTGCGGAGATCTGAAGAAAACCGACTTTCCGAAGATTTGGAACACCTCCGGGGTCTTTCTATCCCTTCGCGATGTCGACAGGCTCGAGGGCAAGTGCGGTCAATGTGAATACCGGCGCGTCTGCGGCGGATGCCGGGCCAGAGCGTATGAAGCCACCGGCAATTACCTGGCGGAAGAACCGTTGTGCAGCTACCGCCCGGCGGGGCACCCAACAGCCTTGCCGGCCTGAAACCATAAAGGATTTCCAAATGAAAATCAGTGCATTGATGGTTCCCAATCCGATTACCATCACCGAAAAGGCATCCATCAGCCAGGCCATCGAGCTGATGAAAGTCAATTCGATCCGGCACCTGCCGGTCGTATCCAAGGAAAACCTGTTGAAGGGGTTTGTCACGCTGGCGGATCTGAAACAGGGGCTGATCCCTTCGATGGTGGGGGATCTGGGTCTGCAGGATCTGATGATACGAAACCCCATCACCGTAGACCCCGACGACGATGTGGAAATTGCCGCCCAGCTCATCTACAAGCACAAAATCGGCGGCATGCCGGTGACCAAACAGGGTCGCGTGGTGGGCATCATCACCGAGACGGACATTCTTCGGGCATTTATCGATATGATGGGGATCCTCTCGTCAAGCTCACGGATCGATGTGGAGATCCAGGACAAGCCCGACGCCTTTAAAAAGGCCGTACAGATCATCCTTGACAGCGGCGCAGAGATCATCAATATCGGGCAGACCGCACAGAAAAAGAAAAAACGGACCTTCTACTTCCGGCTGGAGTCCTGCAAGACCGACAGTATCCGGGCAGCGCTTGAATCGGAAGGATTTGAGGTCATCGAGGCCATGGATTGAGCGAATTCAGCCGCAAGGTGATGGGACGGTCCTCTTCGCCTTTTCCGGTGAATCGAATGGGTCCCGGCCTGCGGTAATGGTCGGGCTCCGGGGTTGCGGCCAGCCATCTTTCCCGGCACGCGCTGACGGCCCGATAGGCCGTCGATTCAACATCCACCAGCGCCTTTTCCAAAACAAGCTCCAGCCGCCCTTTGCGCTCTTCGAGGTGCATCAACGGGGCGATGGGAATTCCGATGGGTTCCCACCGGGAAAAATCCTTTTCCAAATGCTCGATGGCGGCCATCTGCCCGGTGGCGCCGTTTGCGATCAGGCTGAATACCGTCAATCCCAAATTGTATGTGTAGACGCAGTCAAATCGGGTCGGGTCGCTGCCGCGGCCGTCATACCCGTAAAAATGGGTCTGGGTGCTGAATTTGGGTACGGACCTGGTGTAGACCTTCATCACCGGAGCCGGGACATCCGCTTCGGGACCGATTCCCCCTTGACGAACCAGCTCCTGCTTGAGGGTTTTTACTGAAATGATGGCGGGTTTGACCAGCAGATAGGGCGCCTGCCCGTAGTTTTTAAACAGCATCGGACCGTACCGCTGGGGATCCATCCCGGCCTGCTTGAGCGTTTTTTCGAACCAGTCCCGATGGATCCCGATCTTGTAGATCCCTTCCTCCTTCAAATAGTTCAGGTAATCCTGGACCAGCCCCATGATGACCTTCTCGGTTTCGACCTTGGAGAATTGAAAATTGCCGTGGCTGTCTCTTTCGGTCAGCAGCCCTTCCTGAAAAAACTCGGGGATATCGTTGAACAGATCGTCGTCCCGGCTGTTCCACATGGTAAAGGAGGCATCTTCCCGGGACCTCCGGGCCTGTTTGCGCAGGTACTCCAGCTTGTCTTCGAGCAGCGGAAAATCGGTGTGAAAGTCGGTGTCGTGGGTGTGGTTGTACTCGGCGATGATTCCGTTCAGTTTGATGATGAACACCTGGATTTCGTTGATAAATTCCAAAACCCCTTCGGGGATGACCAGAACCCCGTAGTTTTTTCCCACAGCCGCCCTTCTGACGATGCCGTCACAGATCACCCGGGACAGATGCCGAAGGGTCATGCCGTATGCGGTATAATCGGTGGTTCCCTTTGCCTCGGCCTTCTCCAGCCGTTCCCGATCGATATAGTCCGCCAGGTCCTCGCCGATCAGGGTCATGTTGGCATGGGTCTGGAGCGCGACCTCCAGCGCCAGATGGCTGGCCACCCGCCCCATCACCTTGCAGATATGCCAGTACTTGACGTCCGAGCTGCTGTCGGTGCAAAGATTTGCGATCTGCTTGGAAAACGCCCGGGCCGCGGTGTGAAAACCGAAGGACATGGCGCAAAGCACCCGGCCATCGGCATCCCTGACCTGAATGTCCCCGTCGATGGTCTTGGGCACCCCGATGATTTGGGTTCCCGCCGCGTAGAGTTCCTCGGAAAGAAATGCGGCGTTGGTGTTGGAGTCGTCCCCCCCGACGATCACCAAAGCGTCCAGCTGGAGCAGTTTGCAGGTCTCCCTGGCCCGGCGCATCTTTTCGGGGGTATCGATCTTGGTTCGACCGGTTTTGATCATGCAAAACCCGCCCAAATTCCGATGGGTATCCACAAGGTCTCCGGTGATTTCGATGGTCTCGCCCTCGATAATGCCGTCCGGGCCCATCAGGAAGCCGAACAGGCGCGTTTCCGGGTTGGCGCGCTTGGCCGCATCGTAAAGCCCTGCAACCACATTATGCCCGCCGGGGGCAGGCCCCCCGGAAAAAACAATACCGATGTTCCGCCGGCGCGCGTACCGGTGCTTGAGTGCGTCGTCGGGATCCGCCCCCGGGACGATCCGGTGGACCCGATTGCCGATGATCCGGGGCAGGCGCAAGCGGGCCTCGGGATGGATGGAAAACCGGTAGCGATCGTCCTCCTGGATCCTGGTGTAGGGATGGGTGAACACGTCGCACACGGGCGGGGCGTATGCCCTGCGCTCGAGAATCTCCGGATTGATGTTGCCGATGATCTCGGCCACCTGGGGATCGTCGAAAAAACATTCCGGAGAAACGGATCGACTCGGCATAGATACCTCCAGCATCGCAAAAAGGGTTGACCGGCCGGCGCGGGTTCCAAGCACCTGCCGGTAACACACGGAAAGGTTCCGCAACGGTTATGCCGGCACCACGCAGTTGCGCCCGGATTGCTTTGCCTGGTACATGGCCATATCGACCCTCCGGAAAAGCGCCTCCGGCTGCATATCGGTCGGCCTCGCTTCGGTCACCCCCACACTGATGGTAACGGCCACAGGGGTACCCCGATGAATAAATTCGGTGTTTTCAATGCTCCTGCGGAGCTTTTCCGCCACCTCAATCGCCCCCTTGTTTTCGGTTTCAGGAAGCAGCAGGACAAATTCTTCGCCCCCGAACCGTGCCAGAAGGTCGCTTTCCCGAAGCACGGGGCGGATGCGTTTGATGATCTCCTTGAGGACGATGTCGCCCACGGCATGGCCGTACTGATCGTTGATCGATTTGAAACGGTCCACATCCAGCAGCAGAACCGAAAAGGGACGGTGGTGGCGAAGGTACCGCTGAAGTTCCTCTTGCATCCTTTTTTCATACGCCCGCCGGTTGTACACCCCGGTCAGGGGATCCGTCAAAACCTCCTGCTGCAGAACCTCCGCGCGCTCCCGGTATTCGGCGATTTCCTTTTTGGTTTTTTGGAGGTCTTCCTGAAGCGCTTCCATTTTCCGATCCAGCTGGGTCATTCGGATCCGGTCCTGGTCCCGTTTGGCCTGGATGGCCGTCTGTATGGCGACCAGGCTCGATACGACGGTCCGTTTGAGCTCCTGCAAGGTTTTGCTGAAGTCCACGCTTTCCCGCAGTTCCCCGATCTGTCGTTCCAACAGCGTATTAAATTCGGTGTTGGCCTGCTGGGTTTCCCGGGTGTACGGGACGGATTCCAAAATCCGGCTTTCCACCTCGATCAATCGCTCGCCGATTTCGCGGATGAAGGCGGCGGCCGCTTCCCGCTCCCCGCTGACCCGCCGGATGTATTCCTGAATGGCTACCGTGATGTCTCTTCGGATCGAAAGAAAATCCTCCGGCCGGTCCACCTTGCCGACCCGGCCTCCCAGCGCGTGCAATTTTGCAAAGGAGTCTTCATCCAGGCTCAGTTTGAGTTCGTCGATGATTTCAATATAGGTTTGCCGCAACCGCTGCAGGGTGATCGCTTCACCGGGTGCATCCGGGGGGTCGGCCGGGGATTGCTTGATGAGCTTGTCCAGAAAACCGCGATCGGCAGCCTGGGGTGCCTGCTGGGGGACCCCTTCGCGGAAGGTGATCGCTTTGATCTTTTGGATCGAAGCCTCAAGATCCGTAACCGTCATCTCTTTTTTCAATCCGACCTTCAATCCCTCCAGCGCCTTTTTCAGTTGCGGGGAGCTGTCGGCCCGGAGCAGTTCGACGACCACCAGCAGAGCGCTCCTGAACGCTTGGGATACGCCTGCGTGGGTCTCCTCGAGCTGGGTCAGTTGCTTGAGCAGCTTTTCCCTTTGAAGGCGGGACTGCTCGATACGATCCTTGAGGAAATCGATCTCATTTTTTTCTTTGGCCATGGGGCGATATTACCCATCCGGTGAGTGGTGTGTCAAGTCGATTCCGCAGGGGGCGGCAATTCCCCACTGCCTTGGGGAAGGATCCGCGGGGTCGGCCGATTGTCGATCCGGATCCATTTTTCTTGACCTTCCGGCCACGATCCGTTAAGGAAAATCGTATTGGCCCCGGCTTGCCCGGCCTGAACCGGGCCGATGGATGCTTCCGCCGCCCCGGGCAGCGGGATCTTCGCTTCTCCGGGATAGGCAATCGGGCACCCATCAAAAATGCGATCACTCCACCGGTGGCGGATTCAAGTCGGCGGAAAGTCATATGAACCCACAACAGAAAAGGAGGACCAACCATGAAAAAATGGATCGGTATGGGAATGGCGGCAGTGGCGGTATTGTCTTTCATTTTTTCTTCCACCGTTTTCGGCGACGATATTGAGCTGGCCAAAAAGTCGACCATCGAGGAGATCGTCAAGAGGGGCGAGTTGAGAGTCGGTTTCGAAGCCGGGTACCTTCCTTTTGAAATGGCGGATAAAAAGGGTCGCTTCATCGGCTTTGACATCGATGTCGCCAAGGAAATGGCCAAGGCCATGGGGGTAAAATTCGCTCCGGTCAATACCGCCTGGGACGGGATCATCCCGGCGCTGATAACCAAAAAGTTCGACATCATCATCAGCGGGATGACGATCACCCAGGAGCGAAACCTTAAAATCAATTTTGCAGACCCGTACATCATCGTCGGTCAGACCATCCTGCTCAATCCGAAGCACAAGGGGACCGTCAAATCCTACAAGGATCTGAACGACCCCAAATACGTGGTCACCTCCAAGCTGGGAACCACCGGCGAGCAGGCCATCAAGCGGATGATCCCCAAGGCCACCTACAAGTCTTTCGAGGTCGAATCGGAAGCCGCGCTGGAGGTGTTGACCGGAAAGGCCGATGCCACCATTTATGACCTGCCGTTCTGTGCGGTATTCATGGCCCAGCAGGGCGCGGGCAAGCTGATTTTTCTCGACAAACCGTTCACCTATGAACCGCTGGCGTGGGCCCTGCGCAAGGGGGATCCGGATTTTCTCAACTGGCTGAACCACTTTTTGCGCCAGATCAAAAACGACGGACGGTATGATCGGGTCTACAACAAATGGATCAAGAGCACGGACTGGATCAAAGAGGTTCAATAGCCATCAGACCGGCGGTATCGATGATTCAGGCCGGTTGAAACCGGATGCCGGTGCCGGCCTGAATCGGATAGGAAAGAAGAGGAACCCATGGGACGCACACCAATCGTTCGGCGAGGCATGTCCCGCAGGAAATACAACCTCTGGACCGGGGTCTTTGGGTTGATCCTCGCATCCCTCCTGTTTCTGGTCTACTTCGCAACCATGCGGATCGAATATGTCTGGGGCTGGCACAAGCTGCCCTCCGCCTTTTTCTACCACGAACAGGTTGCCATCCGTTCTGAAATCGAGGGCACCATCGACCGGATTGCCCGGAAAGGGGATCGGGCGGTCATCACGGTCAAGGGGGATGGGGAGGACGCATCCTACACGGTACCGGCCCAAGACATACGCGTCGCCGAAAACGATTTGATCTACCCGGGCGACACCCTGGCGGTTTACGGTGAATGGCGCCCCGGCATCATGATCCAGGGGCTGTGGATCACCTTGAAGGTCAGCATCTTTTCCATCCTCTTTGGCGTGCTGATCGGTATTCTGGGTGGAATCGCCCGGATCTCGGACAATCCGGCGCTCAAGTGGTCCGCGGTGACCTATGTCGAGTTGATCCGGGGGTCCCCCCTGCTGGTGCAGATCTTTATCTGGTACTTTGTGCTGGGGACCATGGTCAACCGGCTGCTGGTCACCTACGGACTTCGGGAAATTCCCAGCCTCTGGTACGGCGTGGCGTCCCTGGCCTGCTTCACCGGTGCGTATGTCACCGAAATCGTTCGGGCGGGCATCCAGTCCATCCACCGCGGGCAGATGGAAGCGGCCCGCTCCCTGGGCATGACCTATCCCCAGGCCATGCGCCACATCGTCATGCCCCAGGCCATGCGCCGGATACTGCCCCCGCTGGCCGGCCAATTTATCAGCCTGATCAAGGACTCCTCGCTGCTCGGGCTCATCGCCGTGCGGGAACTGACCAAGGCCACCCGGGAGGTGATCACCACCCAGCTCAATCCTTTCGAGATGTTCTTCACCTGCGCCGCCCTGTACCTGGTGATGACCTTTGCGCTGTCGATGTTCGTTCAATACCTGGAAAGGAGGACCTTGCTGTCGTGATCGAGGTTCGGAATATATACAAGACCTTCCTTTCCCCGCATGAGGTCCATGCCCTGGTCAATGTTTCCACCCGGATCGATGCCGGGGAAGTCGTGGTGGTCATCGGCCCGTCGGGCTCCGGCAAAAGCACCCTGCTCAGATGTCTCAACCATCTGGAATCCGCGGACAGCGGACATATCTACATCGACGGTATCGATATCCTGGATCCAAAAACGGACATCAACAAGGTCCGGGCCGAGGTGGGGATGGTCTTCCAGTCTTTTAATCTGTTTCCGCATAAAACCGTTGTGGAAAACATCACCCTGGCCCAACGGGTGGTCCGCAAACGAACCAAAACCGCCGCCAAGGAGAAAGCCGACACGCTGCTGAAAAAAGTCGGCATTTACGACAAGTCCGGCGTCTATCCGGATCAGTTGTCCGGCGGCCAGCAGCAACGCGTGGCGATTGCGCGCGCGCTGGCGATGGACCCCAAGGTGATGCTTTTTGACGAGCCGACCTCGGCGCTGGACCCCGAAATGATCGGCGAGGTGCTCGATGTGATGAAAACACTGGCCAAAGAGGGGATGACCATGGTGGTGGTCACCCATGAAATGGGGTTTGCCCGCGAGGTGGCCGATCGGGTCGTCTTCATGGACGGCGGGGCCATTGTCGAGGTCGGAACCCCGGAGCACTTTTTTACGAACCCCTCCCACGATCGGACCCGGCTGTTCATGAGCCAGATATTGTAACCCACCACATCTTGTGCATCGATCACCAAAAACACCCTTCCGGTAGTGTTTTTTTCTTTACAACCCCGCGATATCCTGATATGTATACAAAAATTTGGATCTACCGGGGTACGGGCATACCCGAGGCGTACCCCAAAACCGTCAGGAGAACCCGTGCATGAAACTGAAACGACTTGAGATTACCGGTTTTAAGTCATTTGTGGATAAATCCCGTATCGAATTTCCCCCCGGGGTCTCTGCGGTGGTCGGGCCGAACGGTTGCGGCAAAAGCAATATCATCGATGCGCTCAGATGGGTGATGGGGGAGCAGAGCGTCAAGCAGCTGCGGGGCAAATCCATGGAGGACGTCATCTTTGCGGGCACCAACGGCCGCCCCCCGACGAACATGGCCGAGGTGACCCTGACCCTTGCCAACGACAACGGCTCGGCACCCGAAGAGCTGAAGGATTTCGCGGAGATCATGCTCACCCGTCGACTCTACCGATCCGGCGAGTCGGCCTACTTCATCAACAAGCAAGCCTGCCGCCTGAAGGATATTCACAATGTATTTCTGGGCAGCGGGATCGGTGCAAAATCCTATGCCGTCATTCAGCAGGGCAACATCGGTGCCATCATCGACGCCGGCCCGGAGGAACGACGGGCATTTATCGAGGATGCGGCCGGGGTGACCCGGTACAAGGGCCGAAAGATCGAAGCGCTTCGAAAAATCGAGTCCACCAACCAAAACCTGTTGCGGGTCATGGATATCATCGCCGAAGTCAAGCGGCAGATGGACGGGTTGAAACGCCAGGTCCGCAAGGCGGAGCGCTACAAGAAATATCAGGAGCAGATCAAAAGGCTGGATGTGGTCCTCGCTCTGGGTCAGTTCGACGATTACGTGCGTCAAATCGAACAGACCGGTCGTTTATTGGAAGAGCTGAAAGACACCGATATCCAGCAGACGACCAGACTCAAACGGCTGGATGCAGCCATCGAAGAAATCAAACTGAAGCGCAGCAAGAAAGACCAGGAGATCTCGGAACAAAAATCGCAACAGTTCGAACTGCAGCGAACCATCGATCGATCCGAAGGCAACCTCAGCCACATGCGGGATGAAATTCAACGGCTGAGTGATGAAATTTCAAAGATCAGAGACGCCCGCGATCACCTGGAAGAACAGAACAAGAGCATTTCGGCAGAAATCTCGCAGGTCGAAGCGCAAAGAGTCGCGCTGGTCGGCCAACAGGATGCGGTTGCGGCCCAGCTTGGAAAAGAACAATCGGCCGCCAAGGACATCTCAGCCCAGTTGGCGGCGCTCAAAGAAACACTGGAAACAGCCAAAACCCATCTGATGGCCTGTGTGGCAAAGGAGGCAAAATACAAGAACACCTATCAAAACGCCGCAATGAACAAGGAAAACGTCCACAGACGCTTAAAGCGGGTCCGGGAAGAGGCGGCGGCTGCGGACAAACGGGTCAAGACGCTGGGGGCGGAAGAAGCCGGGGCCAAGGAGACGCTTGGCGCCGTTCGCGCTGAAATCACGCGGCTAACCGATCAGATCCAGGGCGCACAGGCACGTCTCAAAGCCAAGAGCCAATCGCTCGGCGACCAGGTCAAACAGGTTCAAACCATCGAGGTCGAAACCAAAGCGGCCCGGTCCGGCTACTCTACCCTCAAGCGGATGCAGGAAAACTACGACTGGTACAGGGACGGGGTGAAGGCCGTGATGAAAAATCTTGCCGGCCAGGCCCCCTCCGCCGCGCAGACCGGGCGGATCCTCGGGTTGATGGCCGATGTCATCGAGCCTGAACCCGGATTTGCCCCCGCAACGGAAGCGGTGCTGGGAGAATGCCTGCAGTATGTTCTGGTTTCGGACCAGCCCACCGGTGTCCGCTCCATTGCGTACCTCAAGGAAAACGACTCCGGCCGGAGCGGTTTCATTCCCGTGTCGGCAGTCAAAGATCCTGACGGTGAACCCGCCAAGAGACCGGATCCCTCCCTGCGGTTGATCAACCATATCACCGTCAAGCCCGGGTATGAAAAAATTGTCGATGGGTTGATCGGGCACGTGGCGGTGGTGGATACGCTTGCCCAGGGGCTGGAGGTGTGGAACCGAAACGGCGTTCACCAGGCGGTGGTGACCCACGCCGGGGAAATCATCACCCCGCAGGGGTTTCTTGTCGGCGGCAGCGCGGGAAACGGATCCGGCATTTTGGCCAAAAAGCAGGAAATCCGAGAGCTCAAAGAACGGATCGCCACACTCGAGCAGAATCTGCTCACGGCCCGAAACCTCCAGCAAGAGCTGGAAGACACCGTGGTGAACTGTGAAATCGCACTGCAAAAGCTGCTCGAGCAGAAGAGCGATGCAGCGGACAGGGCAACCGAATCCGAAAAAGCGCTCTATCGCATATCGGAGGACTTGAAACATGCCCGCCGTCACCTGGAGATCCTCCAGCTGGAAGGCGAACAGTTGATGGGCGAACAGAGCGATATCGAGGCGGAAATCAGCCAGTTCAATCAGGCCATCGCCGAAGTCGAAAAGGAAGTCAAAACCGCCCAGGCACGGGTGTCCGAAACCACCCTCCGGATCGGCACCGTATCGGATCAAATGGAATCCTACTCCCAGAAGATGATGGACCTGAAGCTTTCCCTCACCGCCCTGAATGCAAAGATCGAAAACGGCAACGCCAACTGGAGCCGGCTCAAATCCTTCGCCGCCGATGGCGCCCACCGCCTCAAGGCGCTTTCCGAGGAGATCTCCCAAAAAACAGAAAAGCGGATGACGCTCAAAGAACGGGCGGCGCAAACCGAGCATGCCCTATCCGGGATGTACGACGAACTCAAACGGATCGAGAAGGCGATCGAGGCCAATCGAATCGATTTCGACGCCATTGACGGCCAACTCCAGGAGAACGACCAGGCGATGAACGACATTCAGAATCAGCGCGAGGAGATTCTCGAAAAAATGCGCCTGCTCGAACTCGAACAATCCCAGCGTCAGCTCAAGCAGGAGAATATCGTTGAGCAGATCGAGGATCGGTACCGGGCCGCCTTCATGGATCTGAGGCGCCAGTATGAAGCCCCGGAGGAATCCGCACGCTTGCCGGTTGAGGAAATGGCCGAAAAGCTTTCACAACTGCGGAACAAGATCGCCCTGATCGCGGATGTCAACCTGGGAGCAATCGGAGAGTACGAAACCCTCAAGGCCCGCTATGAATTTCTTGAAGCGCAGCATACCGATCTGGTCAAAGCCATCGAGGATCTTCACACGGTGGTCCGAAAAATCAACCGGATCAGCCGAAAGCGTTTCATGGAGACATTCGAGCAGGTCAACGAGAAGCTCAAGGAAGTCTTCCCGAGGCTCTTTGAAGGCGGAACCGCCCAGTTGATGCTGACAAACCCGGAAGATCCCCTGGAAACCGGCGTGGAATACCTGATTCATCCGCCGGGCAAGAAGCTGACCCGAATGAGCCTACTTTCGGGCGGGGAAAAAGCCCTTTCCGCCATCGCCTTTGTTTTTTCGATCTTCCTGATCAAACCCGCGTCCTTCTGCCTGCTGGACGAAATCGACGCACCGCTGGACGAAGCAAACGTCTATCGCTTCAACAACCTGCTGCGGTTGATCGGGGAGAACTCTCAAATCGTCATGATCACCCACAACAAAAAGACAATGGAGTTTGCAGACACCCTTTTCGGCATCACCATGGAGCAGAAAGGGATCTCCAAGGTCGTATCGGTGAATTTCAGCAGATCGGAGTAGAACCCCGTATGGCATTTTCCTTTCTCAAGCGCCTCAAGACAGGTCTGACAAAAACCCGCCGGACGCTTACCAGCGGGCTGGACCGGCTGTTTTCGGGAAAAACGGTTGTCGACGACGATCTTCTTGAATCCCTCGAAGAGCTGTTGATCACATCCGATGTCGGGGTCCAGACCACGCTGAAGCTCATCGATCGGATCGCCAAGCATCCTGAAAACATCTCGGATGCCAACCATCTCAGGGCCGTGCTCAAAGCGGAAGTGCTTGCCTTGCTGCCCCCAACCGCACCGGTCCTCCCGGCGCCGTCAAAGCCGCATGTCATCATGGTGGCCGGGGTAAACGGCGTGGGGAAGACCACCACCATCGGCAAGCTGGCCGCAAAAATGACTGCGGAGGGAAAGCAGGTGCTCATTGCGGCGGCAGACACGTTTCGCGCCGCAGCCGTTGAGCAGTTGGCCATATGGGCGCAACGGGCCGGGGCGGACTTCGTGCGGCACAAAGACAACGCGGATCCTGCGGCGGTGGCGTTTGACGCCATCGACGCCGCGCTGGCCCGGAACACCGATCTGGTGCTGATCGATACGGCGGGAAGGCTGCACACCCGAGTCAATTTGATGGAAGAGTTAAAGAAGATCAAACGGACCATCGCGAAACGACTTCCCGAAGCGCCGCATGAAATCCTTCTTGTCCTGGATGCGACCACCGGTCAGAACGCCATCTCCCAAGCCAAGATGTTTCATGAGGCGCTGGGGGTGACCGGTATCGCGCTCACCAAACTGGACGGAACGGCAAAGGGGGGAATCGTCATCGGCATTTGCGATACGCTTCACCTCCCGCTGGCCTATATCGGGGTCGGGGAATCCATCGAAGACCTGCAGCGATTCGATCCCAAGAACTTCCTGGATGCGCTTCTCTGAAGCGTTGATCCCTGCGGGCGTGAGAAAAGTTCCGATCATCACCCCGTGCAAAGGCGCGCCGGTCCTGGGTTGCTGAAGAGTATTCGGTGCGGATACCGTCCAAACCGTTGTCGAACAAGGTTTTTTCCAAAATTTTTCGTCGAAAGCGCTGATTTTCCTTGACATCGGAAAATGTTTCCCGTATGGACCACGGTGAATCGGTATTCCAGGAATGCGAATCCAACACAAGGGGGTGGAACAGAATGACGAAAGCAGAACTGGTGGAAAAAATGGCAAAGGATGCGGGCATCTCAAAAGTCGCGGCCGCAGCAGCGCTCGATTCATTTATGGATGGAGTGACCAAAACGCTCAAGAAAAAAGACGGGAAAGTCACGCTGGTCGGCTTCGGAACGTTTTCCAAAGCCCGACGCAAAGCCCGTAAAGGCCGCAATCCGCAAACCGGACAACCCATCAAGATCAAGGCTTCCAGTGTAGTCAAGTTCCGCGCGGGCAAAAAACTCAAAGACAGTGTGTGATACCGGATTCGGGCGGTTTATTTTCGGCGCACCTCGGACAAGATAAGCCGCCCTGTTCCTTCCCCTGCTAATAGACAATTCGAAACCCCTGAAACTCGCCCGTGTAGGGTTCCCGTTTGACTTCAACGTCTCGGACGTTTGCATGGGCCGGTCCGCGGCGACACCAGGCGAGCATCTGATCGACACCCTCCCGGTCTCCCTCGAAAACCGCTTCGACCGCGCCATCCGGCCGGTTCCGAACCCAACCCGAAACCCCGGTGCTTTCTGCGGTTCGCTGGGTTTCCATGCGGAAGCACACCCCCTGAACCCGGCCGGCGATGACGACATGGGCGCGTTGTTTCTCTTGCATGATCCCCCCTACGGTCCTAGGTGAACATCTTTGAAAAGGTCGACTCATCGATGATCTTGACCCCAAGCTGTTCCGCACGCTGGAGTTTGGATCCGGGCGATTCGCCCTTCACAAGCCAGTCCGTATGCCGGCTGACCGAACCGGCGACCTTGCCGCCGGCCGCCTCGATCATCCGCTTTGCCTCTGAGCGCGTGTACTGCTTGAGTGTTCCGGTAAGCACAAAGACTTTTCCGGTCAGGGGCCGGCTCGTCTTCACTTCCTTTTCGGAAACGATCTCGACACCGCTTTGGAGCATCCGCCGTACCGCCGACCGATTCTCTTCCCGAGCGAAAAAGCCCGCGATACTTTCCGCGATGATCGGTCCGATTCCCTCCACCGCACAAAACGCCTCGACATCGGCCGTTTCCATCGCCTCGATCCCCCCGAACCGATCCGCGATGAGCTGGGCGGCCGTCTCACCGACATGCCGAATCCCCAGCCCGTAGAGCAATCGGGCCAGCAATACTCGTTTGCTCTTTTCGATGGCATCCATCAGATTTCGGGCGGACTTGGGCCCCATGCGTTCGAGATTCTCCAGATCCGACTCCTTCAGCTTGAAGACATCGGCAAAAGAGCCGACAAGCCCCTTGTCCACCAACTGATCGACCAGCTTATCCCCCAACCCATCGATGTCGAAAGCCCCCTTGGAAGCGAAGTGCTTGATCCGCTCCTTGATTTGTGCCGGGCACTCGGCGTTGATGCATCGCACGGCCGCCTCGGGTTTGCCGGAAGCTGTGGACATCCCGCGGAGCACCGGCGAGCCGCACACCGGGCAGGCCGTGGGCATCTGAAAGATCTTCTCTTCGCCCGTGCGGTTGGCGGTGACCGCCTTTACGACCTTGGGGATGACATCCCCCGCACGCTCCACAAATACCGTATCGCCGATGCGGATATCCTTCTTTGCAATCTCCTCTTCATTGTGAAGGGTGGCCCTGCCGACCATCACACCGGAAATCCGGACCGGTTCCAGAATCGCCACCGGTGTCAGCGTGCCGGTGCGCCCCACCTGAACCTCGATATCGACGATTCGTGTGGTCTCCTGGGACGCCTTGAATTTATAGGCGATCGCCCAACGGGGGCTCCGGCTCTTGACCCCCAGCGCCTGCTGGTAATCCAACCGATCCACCTTGACGACCAGCCCGTCGATTTCGTAGGGAAGCGCATGCCGCTGGGCCTCCAGCTGCCGGTAATAGGCCAGCACTTCATCCATCGGTATCCCGGAGCGCACCAGGGGATTGGTCTTAAACCCCAGTTCCTTGAGCAACCGCAACAGCATCCCCTGGGTGTCGAAGCCGATACCGGTGGTGTTTCCAACCCCGTAGACGAAAAGATCCAGCGATCGGCCGGCTGTAATGGTCGAATCCAGCTGGCGCAGCGAGCCGGCTGCCGCGTTTCGCGGATTGGCAAAGAGCGGTTCGTTTTGCGCCATCCGCGAATCATTGAGCGCCTGGAAGCCCGCCTTGTTCATCACCACCTCTCCCCGAACCTCCAGCAGCGGCGGAACCGAACCGGGTTCCGTCGATTGAAGCACCAGCGGCACGGTGGGGATGGTCTTCACGTTGGGGGTGATCAGCTCTCCGGTGTAGCCGTCCCCACGGGTGGAGGCGACGGTCAGAACACCCCGTTGGTAAACCAGCTCGACGGCAATCCCGTCGAGTTTCGGCTCGGCCGTATACCGAATCGGCTCCGCGGTCCCGAGCAACCGCCGCACCCGCTGATCGAAATCGAGGATCTGCCTGTCGTCGAATCCGTTGTCCAGGCTCAGCATGGGTACCGAATGCGCAACGGTTTCGAACCTGGCAAGCGGAGCCGCCCCGATTCGGACGCTTGGAGACGATGGATCCGCCAGTTGGGGATATGCGGCTTCCAGGGCCAAAAGTTCCTGCATCATCCGATCGTAGGCCGCGTCTGAAATCTGCGGGTCGTCCAGAACATGGTAACGATGGTTGTGACGGTGAATCTCGCGTCTGAGTTCCCGGACTCTGTGGAAAATGTGCGGATCTATGCTCCGTTGCATATGTCTCTTATCACCTCACAGGCAGCCTTGCGGGCGCTGCGAAAGCGATCCGAGGAAAACCCCGGGCGCCATGCCGGCCCGGACAGCTCGTCGGATACCGCAAGGATGGCGGCGACCTCGATGCCTCTGAACCGGCCGACTGAAAAAAGTGCGGATGTTTCCATTTCGACCCCCAGAACATGTCTTCGCTTAAAATCCGAAACCCGGCGTCGGGTTTCACGGTATACCGCATCGGTGGACCAGACCAGCCCCTCGTGGAACGGCAGATTCCGGTGCCCCAAGACCCGTTTAAGCCTTTCTGAAAAAGGCTCCGATGCGCGTGCGACACCCGTCCCATCGGGGCGATAATGCGCTGAGGTCCCTTCGTCGATAATGGAGCCCGACGGAACAACGATGTCGCCGATACCGACGCGCGCGGATACCGCGCCGCACCATCCGAAAAAAAGCACGCGCCGGGCTCCCCGCGCAATCAGCTTTTCCATCACCATCACGGCATAGGGGGCACCGATCATCGGGCCGGCGAGGGCGATCCGGCCGGCCGGCAGGTCCTTAACATGGAGCGTGCTGTGAAAAAGATCCTCGCCGTGGTCCCCACCGATGGTTAACGTCTCGCAAAGCTTCTGCAGATCGGCCCGATTGCTCACCAGTATCGCCAGCGGGGGCAGATCCTTTTCCTTTACGCCGTATTCCGGATCGACGATGGCGCGATCGGCGCCGGTATCGTCTCGGGAAGGGGGCTCGGGTCGCGCCATCGGTATCCCCTCAAGAATCACTCGGGACGGGCCGATTCCTGGAGTGATTCCTTGACTTCATCGATGATGTCGTAAAACCAGAGCAGATCCTCGATGGTCAGCCGTCCCGCTTTCCGCTGAACTTCCCCTCCATCTTTTTTGGAAAAGACCCGGGGGCCGATCTGAACTTTCGGTTCTCCCGTATCGTATCGGTTGATGGACACAACGAGTCCGGTCTCCTCGCACTGCCATTTGCGCAGGATCTTGTCCTTTTCAGGATCAAAAGGCATGGTCTACCTCCATAGGATAGCATCGTGTGATAATCGTTATGTGCTCGTGTCTGTGGCCGCGCTGTTGTAATTGGGCGTTAGGGGTCATGCCATCAGGTCGAAATTTTGGAAAAATCGGCAATCGTTTCAAACAGCCCCGCAATCCGGCCGAGCAGGGTGAGTCGATTCCGTCGAAGCGATAGCGCCTCGGTCAAGACCATGACCCCGTCAAAAAAGGCATCCACCGGCTGCCTCAGCTGGGCCACATGCCGCAAGGCCTGTTCGTAGTTTCCGTTTTTCAGCACGTCTTGCATTCTCTGATGAACCCCCCGGTAGGCCCCGTACAGGGCCGTTTCGGATTCATGCTCGAAAAGGTCTTCCGATACGCTGCCCGCATCGATTTGCTCCCCTTTTTGCCTGGCCTGCCGGAGGATGTTGACGACCCGCTTGAAGCCGACCGCGAGGGGTTCGAAATCAGGTGCCGCTTTCAACGCAGACAAGGCCCTCACCCGATGGAATACATCCGGAATGGAGTCGGCCGAAACGCTCACCACCGCATTGACCAGGTCTTTTCCGTACCCTTCGTCGGTCAGCAGCTGGACCATTCGATGGGTGAAAAAACGGGATACGTTCTCAGCGATATCTTGGGCTTGGGTTCCGGCCGGGAAAGCAAATCGCCCCAGGCTCTCTCCGATCAAGCCCCCCAATGAAAACGGTAGGTCACGGTCCCGGGCAATCTGGACGATCCCGATTCCCTGGCGTCGAAGCGCATACGGATCGGATGCCCCGGTCGGAAGCAGTCCGATGCCGAAGCAACCGCAAATGCTGTCCATCTTGTCTGCGATGGCCAGAACCGCTCCTGCCGTGGTGGAGGGAAGCAGGCCGCCGGAGTGGGTCGGTCGATAATGTTCTTCGATGGCTGCGGCCACGGTATCGGGCTCGCCGGCTGCCTGGGCATAAATACGCCCCATGGTTCCCTGGAGTTTTGGAAATTCACCGACCACATGGCTGACCAGATCGACCTTGCACAGCCCGGCTGCCCGCTGGGCATGGACTGTGGTCTCAAGATCCACGGCCAGGACATCGCAAAGATACCGTGTCAGGTGTTGGATCCGCAACACCTTTTCGAGCATCGATCCGAGCCGCGCCTGAAAAAGAACCCCCCTCAGCCGATCCTTCCAGTGCTCCAACGGTGTTTTTAAATCGGCCTTGTAAAAGAACCGGGCATCCTCCAAGCGGGCTCTCAATACCCGTTGGTGCCCCTTGGCCACCAGCGCCGTATCCTTGGCCGGGGTGTTGTTGACCGCGACGAAAAAAGGCAGCAACGCATGGTTCCGGTCCGCAACGGCAAAGTACTTTTGGTGCTCCCGCATGGCGGTGATCAGAATTTCTCGGGGAAGCTCCAGAAACTTATGGTCGAACCGCCCGGCCACCGCAGCGGGATATTCGGTGAGGTGGGTTACGGTGCCGACCAGTTCCGGATCTTCAAGCACGATCCCTTCCAAGGCGGCAGCCGTCCGGGCCACTTCATCGGCCACTTTCTGTCTTCGCTCCTGGATATCCACCAGCACATGGGCGCCCCGGAGCAGCTCGACGTAGGTGTCCGCCTGGGGAATCTTGATTCGCGCCGGTCCCAAAAAGCAGTGCCCTGCCGTATGCCGCCCGCTTTTCAACGCCTCGATGCGGAACGATACCACCGAAGCGCCGAAAAGCGCGACGATGGTGTGGATGGGCCGGGCGAAGGCAACTCTGCAATCGGACCACCGCATCGTCTTGGGAAAGGGGATGGCGCGGATCACCTCCGGAAGAATGGATGCCAACAATCGCCGGGTGGAAAGCCCGGGTTCGGTTTTCACCGCGTAAAGATAAGGACCCTTTTTTGTCTCTTTGATCCGAATCCGATCGACGGGGATACCGGCCTTTTCGGCAAACTTCACCGCCGCGACCGTGGGGGTTCCGTTCATGTCCAATCCGATGCTTTTCGGCGGCCCCATCATCTCGGCGATCAACGGCGGCTGTCGGGGGGCGACCCCCGACACCTCGATGGCCAATCGTCGCGGTGTGCCCATCGTCCGGGCCCCCCCGTGGGCGATCCGGGCTTCGGCCAGTTTGTCGAGCAGCAGCGCCTGCAGGCCCCGCAATGCCGGTTCGATGTAGCCGCCGGGGATCTCTTCGGTTCCGATTTCAAGCAGCAGATTTTTCATTCTCACCTCTGTGTGAAAGCGGATACCCCATCTCCTCCCGCTGTTTCACGTAGGTTTCGGCGCAGGCCCGGGTCAGATTTCGAATCCGTGCGATATAGCCGGTTCGCTCGGTCACACTGATGGCCCCGCGGGCGTCGAGAAGATTGAACGTATGAGAACACTTCAAGCAGTATTCATATGCAGGCAGCACCAGTCCCTCTGAGATCACGCGCCGGGATTCGGTTTCGTAGGCATTGAAAAGCCCGAACAGCACATCCACGTCCGCTTTTTCAAAGTTATAGGTGGATTGTTCGACCTCCTGTTGATGATGGACATCACCGTAGCGGATCTGCGCATTCCATTTTAGGTCGTAGACATTGTCCACGCCCTGCAAATACATACAGATCCGCTCAAGGCCGTAGGTGATCTCCACGGATACGGGATAAAGCTCCAGGCTGCCCGCCATCTGAAAATAGGTAAACTGCGTAATTTCCATCCCGTCCAGCCAGACTTCCCATCCCAGCCCTGAAGCCCCCAGGGTGGGGGACTCCCAGTCGTCTTCGACGAATCGGATGTCATGCGCCAGCGGGTCGACACCCAGCACGCCGAGGCTTTTCAGGTAGAGTTTTTGGACATTGAGGGGCGACGGTTTGAGCAGGACTTGAAACTGATAATAGTGCTGCAACCGGTTGGGATTCTCCCCATACCGTCCGTCCGTGGGCCGTCTCGATGGCTGCACATAGGCGCTCTTCCAGGGCTCCGGACCCAGAGCCCGCAGAAGCGTGGCGGGGTGGAAGGTTCCGGCACCGACTTCCATATCGTAGGGCTGAACCAGGATACAGCCCTGACGCGCCCAGAATCGCTGCAAAGAAAAGATCACATCCTGAAAATTCATGGTTCGGCCTCTGTCCTCCGGTCGGTGATATGGCGTATGCCTTCAAAATCGATTTCCACGTTCAACAGCCGCGCGGTCGGAACCCCATCCAGGATCGAGGCCCATCGCGCTTTCAACCGCGCGACGTCCGCGTCACGGCCCAGTGCCCATATGCACCCTCCGCCGCCGGCGCCGGTAAACCGTGCCCCGCATCCCGACCGCTTGGCTTCCCGGACCAGCCGCTGCCCCACCGGATCCAGCACCTCGGGGGTCATTTTTCTGCGGATAGCGGTCTCGCGGTTTATCCAGCAGACGGCACGGCCCCAATCACCCGCGCGCAGGGCATCGGCAAAACCCTGGGTGCAGGCGATGATTTCGCGCCAGTGCGTTCGGTATTTTCCGGAAAGAAACTGCGCCACCCATTGGCGGTTGACATCTGCAGATGCATGCGGCGCCCCGCCGTAGGCCAGCAGTATTTTTTTCCCGAGCCGGTCCCCCGATCTTCTTGAAACCAGCGCGGTTCGTTGAAAACCGATCCCGCGTGGGCCGCCCTGCCAGTACCAGACATTCACCCCACCGTGGGCAGCGGCGAGCTGATCCTGAATCCCGCAGGCGACCCCGGCGACGCTGCCTTCGATGGCGTGGGCCAGCAATGCGATCCGGTCTCTTGACATCTTTGTCCGAGCTTGGGCAGATGCCATGGCGGCGATCAGCGCCACAGCGGCCACCGAAGATCCGCCCAGACCGCTGCGGGGGGGTGAATCCGATTCGATCCGGATCTGCACCCCATCGTAGCCGAAATAGGCGGCAACCGCAAACATCAGCCCCAGGGGATGCTTCATCGGTGCGTTGATGAGTGAAAATTCGGCGGGCTTGAAGCCTCTTGAGGATATCCTCACGCGCCCGTCCCGATAGGGCAGCAGGCGGACCCGGGTTCGAAGGTTCACCGCCATATTCACCGTGCAGGGGGAATACCGCCCCAGGGGAAGGTAAAAACTGCTCAGATCCAGGGTCCCCCCCACGTCGATCCGGCACGGGGCAGAGGCTTCAATCGGAGCCTTTTCGAGGATATGTTTAAGCGTCCGGGGCATGGGTATCTCCCCTATCCTATCGTCGAATCTGTTGCAGAAAGGCCAGGCTCTTGGGAATTTTCCCAAAATGGTACGGCCCGAAAGCCTCCAGCAGCGCCAGCCCCTCCTGGATTGCCCGGGCATCCAGACGGATTCTCCCTGCTTGATCCAGACCGCCACGCTGGATCCAGCCCAACTGCTTGAGCGTTCCGATATGGAGGCGGATGCCCCCGGCAGGGGCCGGCGCACACCGCCGGCACAGGATTCCCCCCCGTCTCAGATCGAATGCCACGGGTGCATCCGTAATGTCTTCAACCGGTGTATGGCAGGCCGCACATCGGCTCACATTCGGACTGTAGCCGGTCAATCCGAAAAACCGCACCTGGAACAAGACACTCAACGCGGATGCCGGCATCTGTCCGGCATCCAATCGGTCCATGACATGAACAAACAGCCGGTAAAGGTCCTTCTGTTTTTCCCCATCGGCCATCCATTCATGGACCATCTCCGCCCAATAACTCGCGTAGGCGGTCTTTTGAATGTCGGAGCGGATTTTTGAAAACGGCTTGACCACCGTCGCTTCCTGCAAAACCGGCAACCCCTTTCCACGAGCCGAGCCGTACACGATGCTCAGCACCGAAAACAGCTCGAGCACCCCTGAAAATCGTTTGGCGCTCTTCTTGGCCGATTTCGCGATGGCGGATATCTTCCCGCTGTTCAGTGAGAAAAAGGTTACTATCACATCGAAATCTCCAAAGTCAATCCGACGCAGCAGGACGGCAGGAGTGGAAAAACTCGGCATCGGCTTACAGGGCGAGCAGTCGGGTGGCAATCGTTAAGTATATGGATACACTGATGATGTCGATGGCGGTGGTGACAAAAGGTCCCGTCGCTACGGCGGGGTCGATATTGAGCTTTGCGAAAAACATCGGCATCAGCGCACCGGATAGTGAGGCGAGGGTCATGGAGCTGATGACCCCCAACCCCACGGACAGGGTCAGCATACCCCGACTGTATCCGAGTTGTGCAACACCGCCGACCAAAACCCCGTAGAACAGCCCGAGACTTAAGCCCGTGCGCAACTCCTTGAATAAGGCGGACCAGACATCGCCGATTCTGATCCGCCCGGTGGCGAGGCCTCGGACGACAATCGTGGAGGATTGTATCCCGATATTTCCTCCCATTCCCATTATCACGGGAATAAAGGCCGCCATGGTTGCAAATTTAGCCAGGCTGCCCTCGAATTCGGCGATGATCAGCGAGGCCAGAAGGCCGCCCACGCAACTGGCAAACAACCAGGGAAGCCGGATCCGTGTGCTTTTGAAAACCGATTGGGTTTCGATATATTCTTCCCCGACACCGGCCATCTTGAGCATATCTTCGGTGGCCTCTTCCCGAAAAATATCGATGACGTCATCGACGGTCACGATTCCCACCAGCCGATTCGATGCATCCACCACCGGGACGGCGAGGATATCGTAGCGTGCAACGATCTTTGCCACCTCTTCCTGGTCCGTGTCGGTCCGGACCGAAAAGACATCCGTGGTCATGAACTCCCTGAGCGGCGTATCCGGCGGCACGACCACCAGCTGGCGCAACGAGCTTACCCCCACAAGCTTTCCGTATTCATCCACCACATAGAGATAAAAGGGCATCTCGACATCGATGTGCTCCTTTTGCAGGGACGCGATGGCCTCCTTTGCCGTGGCATCCTCCCGGAGCGCGATAAAATCCGGCACCATGATTCCGCCGGCGGTGTCGTCCTCATACCGGAGCAGCCCCTCGACCTCCTCGGACCCCTCTTTTTTCATTTTTTGCAGGATCGCATCCGACATTTCTTCCGGCATCCGGCCCAGAAGATCCGCCGCATCGTCGGTGGGCATCTGGTCGAGGATCTCGACGACCTTGTTCAGATCCATTCCTTCCACCAGGCTCAGGAAGGTGCCGGCATCCAGTCGGCTGAAGAGTTCCCCCTTTTTTTCAGGAGCATCGATGATGTTGATCAGTTTCCTCTGGTCCGCGAGGGGAAGCGAATAAAACACGGGGGTCAAATCCGCCGCGTGCGCCTTGTTGACCATCTTGCGCAGGTGAACCGTCGCACCGCGCCTGAGCAACCGCCGGATGCTTTCAACCAGAATTTTGCTCCGATCCGTTTCCATGTCCAATGGTCCGATCTGTTTTCAATCGCATCAGGGAATTTGAACCGTTACCACCTGACCGCTCTTTCCGGGAAGATGAAACGGTTTGTTGTTCAGCGTCAACCGGATCCCCTTTGCGTCCCCGACCAGTATGTTGTATGCCGATACGGCTTCAAGCTCAAGGTGATCCCCGGCGTTGAGCCGGTATTCCTGCGTGTCCTGGCCATCGATGATGACTTTCATCCAGGTTTCCTTGACCGCGGCGACGTTGAGCAACAGCCTGTCCGGCACCGGATCTTTATGCCCGGGGGCCCCCGGCATCGTCTGCGGTTTCGAGGCCGCCGCCACGGGTGTTTTTTTTCCGACCGGGGGTGCCGGTCCGTCCGCTGTTCGTATTCTCAGCCGATCCTCGGGCCCGGCAAACAGATAGACGGTTCCTGCGATGATCCCGGCCATCACCAAGAACACCAGCAGGGTCCTCGGCCAAAACCGCGTGCCGGATCTGTTCAGTTCGAATTCAAATTTTTCGGCTTTCCGATATCCGTTCAGTTCCGAAAGGTACCGCCGAACCGCTTCGTCGCCATCGGCCCCCACCGCTTTGGCATAGGCGCGCAAAAACCCTTTGGTGAAGACCTCTGCGGGCAGCTTGCCGATCTCTTCGTTTTCGATCTGAATCAGCGTGCCCAGTCCGATTCGCGTCTCCCCGGCAACCGTTTTCATAGAAACACCGCGTTCAATCCGTTTGGATTTCAGGTACCGGCCGAAAGAAAGCGGTGGGGTTTCGGGGTTCGGATTCATTTAATGACCTTGATGTGCGATTTTTGCCGGAGCGCTTCAAGCCATGACTTGAATTTCTGATCGACGATCTCATTGAAGATTTTTTCACGGATCTCGCCGGAAACCGCTTCAAGGGGTTTTCCCTCGGTCTGCCGGATGCCCTCGATGTAAACGACCTGATACCCCTGATCGGTATCGAGGATATGGGTAACCTCTCCCGGCTTCAGTCCCTGGACCGCCTCTCGAATCTGGGCGGAAAGATCCTCGAGTTTGAACAGGCCCAAATCGCCGCCTTCGGCGGCCAGCGGTGATTGAGAGTACCGGCTGGCCAGTGAGGCAAAGGGTTCTCCTTTTTTGAAGCGCTCGATCATCGATTCCATCTGATCCCGCACGGCCTGTTTTTCCCGGTCGTTTGCCGGGGGCCGCGGCCTGATGACAATATTTCGCAAGTGGTATTTTTTCTCTCCCCCGTAATGCTCCGGGTGACTCTCGTAATAGGTCTTGATGTCTTGCTGGGTGATGACGATCTTGGATTTTACCTCGAGGGTGATCAGTTTGGTTCTCAGAATCTGTTCCTTGAGGTGGTTGCGGTATTGTTCCATCGACATCCCCTGATCTGCCAGGACCTCACGGAGTTCTTCATCCGTTACGAATCGCGACTCCTTGATCCGTTCCAGGGTGTTGTCGATCTCGGCTTCCGAAACGCTGATGCCGGCCCGCTTGATTTCCTGATCCGTGAGCTTCTGATCGATGAGCTGGTTGAGCGCATTTTCCCGAACCGAAAACAGCATCTTTCGCTCCTGCTCCGAGGGCAGGTTGCGGGCCTTGATCTGTTCGATGACCGGTTCGATCCGGGCGGTCAGTTCGCTGAGCGTAATGATATCCTCATTGACAACGGCAACGATACGGTCAATCGGTGCCCCGGCCGCCGGTCCTGATGCCAGCAACCAGAAAAACAAAATGAAATGGACGATTCTATGGATTCTTACGTTTGGCATCATCTTTCCGTGGCATCCCGTCGGTCAGGCGTCGGTGAACACCTACCGGACGACGCATATCTGGTTCCATTGTTGGGGGTTGAGTTCAACCGGGTATCGCTTCCTAAGATTGTCCATCCAGGTGCGATAGGCACCTTCGGCCTTTTTTCTCCGCAATTGCGCAACCATCGCCGCATTCACCTCCCGCGGATTCTCCTGAGCTGCAGGGCGGGACCGATAATGGGCATCGTAGTGAGCCGAAATCTCCTTTTCGGTAAGGGCGATCCGGCCCTTCAACTCTTCCTCGACAACCCTTTCCATGATCAGCCGGACGGTCAGCCGCCTTTTCCACATCTGCATGGACACCGCGTGCTCAAGCAGCATCTGATCAAAGGCCCCCGCCGGATAGTCTCGCTTGATGACCGCAATGTGCGATTCGATTTCTGCTTCGCCGACATGGATACCCAACTCTCTGGCCCGCTCCAGCAGGACCAATTCCTCGATCGATTGATTGAGCAGTTGACCCAGCATCGCGTTGAGCACACCCGGTTGCTGCATCTCGTTGTGCGGGTAGGCGGTTTTCGCGATTTCAAAGGCCCTTTTGAAATCCGCCGCCGAAAGGGTGCTCTCCCCGACCCGAACCAGATAGGTCTCGCTATCGGAGCCGACGGGGTTGGCGCAGGCCGCAAGAAAAACCACCCACGCGACCAGCGTGCACACCCGTACTCTATCCGGATCCAGCCGTTTCGTCATCCGTCTGCAGAACCCCTGGGCCCGGCCGCCGGGATAATCAGAAAATCGAAATATTTCAGTCGCTAACACGTTGAGCAATTTCTTTCAAGATATTTTTGGTGTCGTTGAGCCAGCCGGGCATCGTCCGCGACGGCAGATTCACTCTTACCACATTGTCGGCGGTGAATTCAAATCGCCCCCCGTCCGAGAGAATCATCTTTACGAGCGCGCCCGGATTGGTTAGGTGTTGCTGTGAAAATGTCAGAACGAGCCGGCGCCCGTAGATATCGAGCTTTTGTATCCCCGCCTGTTGGCACAGCACCTTCAGCACAATTTTCAACAAAAGATTCGTGACTTCGGAGGGCAACGGTCCGAACCGGTCTTTCAGTTCCGATTGAAACGCGGATATCTCCTTGATCTCGGTTATTTTCACCAGCCGGCGATAGGTCAACAGACGATGATCGATATCGCCGATATAGGTCTCGGGGATAAAGGCCGATAACGGCAGGTTGATTTCGGGGGACAACGCCTCGGACACCGGTTCACCTTTTAACGTCGCGACGGCTTCCTCCATCAATTGGAGAAACATGTCGTAGCCGACCGCGGCGATGTGTCCGGACTGGGCCGCACCCAGGAGGGTTCCACCGCCCCTGATTTTCAAATCGCTCATGGCGATTTGAAAACCCGAACCCAGATCGCTGTGTTCCATCAACACTTTCAACCGTTTCTGCGCGTCCGGGGTAAGCGAATGTCCCCTGGGGATAAACAGATACGCGTAGGCCTGTTCATCGGCCCGTCCCACGCGGCCCCGCAACTGGTACATTTGCGCCAGCCCGAACTTGTCGGCCCGGTTCACCAGGATCGTGTTGGCCGAGGGGATGTCCAGCCCGGATTCGATGATCGTGGTGCACACCAGCAGATCGATCTCACGATGGACAAAACGGAGCATCACCTTTTCAAGGTCGATATCGTTCATCTGGCCGTGCGCCACATCCAGCCGGACCTCCGGCACCAGTCGCTTCAGATGGGTCGCAACGGCATCGATCGTATGGACCGCATTGTGGACGAAAAAGATCTGTCCCTTCCGCTCCATCTCGTTTCGAATGGCTGCAGCGATGATCCCATCGTCAAATTCGCAAACCGAGGTGATAATCGGCCGTCGGTGCTCCGGGGGAGTTGAAATGACGCTGATGTCGCGAATCCCCGTCAGCGACATGTGCAGGGTTCTGGGGATCGGGGTTGCGGTCAGGGACAGCACATCCAGGGTGTTTCGAAGTTGTTTGAGCTTTTCTTTGTGCTTGACCCCGAAACGCTGTTCTTCATCGACGATGAGAAGCCCCAGATCCTTAAAAACGATATCCTTTTGCAGCAGCCGGTGGGTGCCGATGACGATGTCGATCTTCCCGCTTTGAAGGCCGCCGATGATTTCCCGCTGTTCACGGGCCGTTCGGAACCGGCTCAAAGAGGCGATACGGACCGGATATTTGCCGAATCGTTCGGTGAAGGTGAAGTTGGTGCCGACCTGACCCACCGGCGCGACCTGGCCAGGCTCGACCTCGGCTATACTTCGGTTGCCGCTCCGTTTAGCGGTCGCATCGACCGACGGTTGGTGGATCCCGGAAACCTGGTCGGTACCGGCACCAACACTGTTCTGGCAGAAATCAGACAGATGGACCCCCTTTATGTCTATTTCACCGTAAGTGAAACCGATATGTCGCGTCTGATGGGCAATCTGAGCAGCATTTCGGAACCTGCCAAAAGCTCCAAACATCCCGTTTACATCGGTCTTGCCAACGATGAGGGATATCCGCACGAGGGATATCTCGACTTTGCCGCAACCAGTGTCAATCCAGCCACCGGCACCCTGCTGACACGAGGAGTGGTCCCGAATAGAGAGGCAACAATGCTGCCCGGGCAGTTTGCCCGTGTGAAGGTGCCGGTTGGCAAGGAACGATCAGCAGTGCTGGTGCCCCAGGTAGCAGTCGGATTCGACCAACTGGGATCGTTTGTACTTGCGGTTAATGAAAGGAACGTGGTCGAACGGATCGGCGTGCAAACCGGAGCGCGTCACGACGGTCTGTATGTCATCGAGGAAGGCCTTAAGGGCGATGAGCGGGTCGTTGTCAAAGGTCTGGTGCATGCCGCCCCGGGCCGCCAGGTGACCCCAGTGGAGGAAGGAACTGAGAGCAAGCAGCATGGAGCCGGGAGCGTCAAGCAGGAGGCGGGGAGCGAGGTGCAACAATGATCGCGCGTTTTTTCGTCGAGCGACCGATTCTGGCCAATGTCATCGCCCTGGTTGTCATTATCGTCGGCCTCGTATTTTTGTATCGTCTGCCGGTTTCGCAATATCCGGATATCGTACCGCCCACCATCCAGGTGAGCACGCGTTATCCGGGAGCAAGTGCCGAAGTTGTGGCAGCAACAATTGGAGTACCCATTGAGCAGGCGGTAAACGGCGTTGAAGGTTCCATCTATCTTTCTTCCACCAGCAGCAGCGACGGCTCTTACAGCCTGACCATCACCTTCGAGGTGGGGACGGACCTCAACTCCTCCCTGTCCCTGGTGCAAAATGCCGTGAATACCGCCCTGGCCCAGTTGCCGGGTGGCGTTCAGCAGCAGGGAGTCACCATTCGCAAGGTTTCTCCCAATATTTTGCTGGTGGTCAGTCTCTATTCGGATGACGACCGTTTCGAGGAGATCTTCCTTTCCAATTACGCGGTGATCAATCTGCAGAATCCGCTTGCGCGCCTGCCCGGCATCGGC
>ENA-OSEO01001821-OSEO01001821.1-sediment-metagenome-genome-assembly--contig:-NODE-1821-length-34879-cov-3.954715_pt1 | contig 34879 bp, 29 predicted proteins | sample MGYA00237883_ERZ534232 | MGnify/ENA metagenome assembly ERZ534232 | reverse complement strand
ACAATTCTGGGCAGAAAAATGCCGTTGAGGCTGTTCAGGATGTCAACCTTGAAATCAACGACGGCGAATTTATGGCTCTACTGGGACCATCAGGGTGCGGGAAAACCTCCATTCTGCGAATGATTGCCGGATTGGAAAAAATTTCAAAAGGCGTCATTAAGATTGGCGGGCAGGTTGTCAATAACCTTTCGCCCAATGACCGCAATATCGCTATGGCTTTCGAAACCTACGCGCTGTATCCTCATATGAACGTCCAGGAAAATTTGAGTTTCTGTCTGCGCGCAAAGGACGAGGATCCGGCGTTAATAGATACCCGGGTGAAGGAAATTGCTTCTGCGCTTCATATTGAGAATCTGCTGGATAAACGACCTTCCGAACTGCCCGGTGGTGAACAGCAATTGATTTCTGTAGCAAGAGCAATGATCCGTGAGCCGAATGTTTTTCTACTGGATGAACCATTCTCTCACAGTGATGCTTCCCGGCGCGTCGAGATTCGCACCGAGATCAAACGTTTGGTCAATAAAACCAAAACCACCACTATACTGGTCACTCACGATCAGCACGAAGCTATCGCGATGGCTGACCGGGTAGTAGTTATGAATTTTGCTCTGATACAGCAGGTTGGCACGGCAAAAGAATTGATCCATCGTCCTACCAATATGTTTGTGGCAGGGTTCGTTGGAGAACCTGCGATCAATTTCTTAAGATGTCAATTTGTGCAAGACAACCAGCAGTCAAAACTAATATGCCTGGACGCTCAAGGAGCTTTCCCGATTTCCAAAGAGGTGGCTGATAAGATTCAGGAACTGGGGATACATGAAGTCATGGTTGGGATTCGCCCGCAGGAATTGAAAATCTCTACCTCTGAAGAGGGGTTCATCAAAGGAGAAGCTGTGTTCTTTGAATTTCTGGGTGAAGAAGGAAATCTGATTCTTGATTCCGGATCTGCTCATATCACCTGTGTGACAGATCCATACCTGGAGATAGAAGAAGGCAAAAAGATTGGTCTGCTGGCTGATCGGTCTGAAATATTTGTATTCGACCCCAAAACTGAATATGCAATCTGTCATGGAGTTTAAGTCCTGATATTTTACCAAACCAAAACCTACCAGGAGCGGAAATGAGTACACAAAAATATATTGCAACGATAGATGTTGGAACGGGCAGCGGGCGATGCATCATTTTCGATATGAATGGCAAACAAATTTCCGTTTCACAACGGGAATGGCTGCCAAAATCAGATCCGCGTTATCCAGGGTCTCAAGATTTTGAAACCGATGTGGCGTGGGATCTACTGACCACCACGACGCGCGAGGCTATCCAAAAAGCTGGGATATCTCCAGCTGACATTGCCGCTGTAACCTCCACGGCAATGCGAGAAGGCATGGTGCTTTATAACAAAGACAAAGAAGTGATCTGGGCCTGTCCCAATGTGGATGGTCGGGCAACTGCTGAAGCAGCTGAAATGATTAAACGAGACCTGGCCCGTCCCATTTACGAGATTGGAGGGGATTGGTTGAGCATAATCAGTCCGCCAAGGTTATGGTGGATCCGTGAAAAACAGCCCGAGATTTATGAACAAATTGCTCACATGAATATGCTCAGCGATTGGGTTCTGTTCAAACTTTCCGATCGCCTGGTTACAGAACCCACCATAGGTTCCAGTTCGGGGATGTTTGATCTTTCTGAGCGCAAATGGTCTGAAGAAATCATCAAAATTGCAGATTTGCCTAATGGAATTTATTCTGATGTTTATGAATGCGGCACGGTTATTGGAGAAATAACAGCAAAAGCCGCGGAAGAAACCGGCTTTCAGAAAGGGACTCCGGTGATTACTGGTGGTGCTGATACACAGCTTGCACTAATCGGCACCGGCGCAGTGAACCCAAACATGTATACGGTTTGTGCAGGTACTTTTTGGCAAACTACAGTGGTAGCAGATACCCCCCTGATCGACAACCAATACCGGCTCAGAACACTATGCCACGCTGTACCGGGAACCTGGATGCCCGAAGGGATCGGATTTTATCACGGTTTTGTGATGCGGTGGTTCCGGGATGGCTTCTGCCAAGAGGAAGTGAGGCAAGCAACTGAACATGGCACCGATGCCTACGCATTGATGGAAAAACTAGCAGAAACCATGCCGGCCGGTTCCAACGGGGTTCAGGCCATTTTCGCAAATGTTATGAACGCGAAATGTTGGAAACACGCTGTACCCTCATTGGTTGGATACGATGTTCTGTCGCCCGAAAAGACTGGAAAAGCTGCCTCTATTCGGGCAATCCAGGAAGGAGCTGCTTATGTTACCCGCGGGCATATGGACATCCTGATTGAGCTTACAAATCACCGACCAGACCAGGTCACCTTTGCAGGTGGTTCATCGAAAGGGTTCCTGTGGCCGCAGATCATCGCAGATGTGCTTGGAATTCCAATTCGCATTCCGGTTGTAAAGGAAGCAACCTCTTTGGGGAGCGCGGTCTGTGCTTTGATTGGTCTTGGTGAATGCTCCAATTGGAATGAAGCGATTGACCGCGTCGTCCACTGGGACAGATTCGTTGAACCCAACCCGGAAAATCATAAGGTTTACAACGAAACCTATCCACATTGGCGTGAAGTTTACAACTATATGCAAAAAATTTCAGATGATGGTGTAATGCCATCCCTGTGGCGAGCCCCAGGCGTTTAACCCACAGAATCAGGAGGATAGGCCAAATGTTAGAAAAATTACGCCAGGAAGTCTATGAGAGCAATATGATCCTGCCAAACGCAGGACTTGTCGTCATGACCAGTGGAAATGTCAGCGGACGAGACCCTGAAACAGGCTACGTGGTAATTAAGCCCAGCGGCTACAACTATAAAAGCCTCACCCCAGAGCTCATGGTAGTAGTTGACCTGGATGGAAATGTTCTTGAAGGAAACCTCAAGCCTTCAGTGGATACAGAGACTCATCTATATATTTATAAACACCGGCCGGATGTTTTTGGAATTTGCCACACACATTCAACATATGCTTCGGTATTTGCTGCTTTAGGCGAACCTATTCCATCCTGTCTGACCACCAGCACTATGTTGGGCGGAGAGATCCCGGTTGGGAATTTTGTACCAATTGGTGGGAAAGAGATTGGCAAAGAAATTGTAGAAAAGATCGGACACAAATTTGCCATCATCATGCAAAATCATGGCGTTTTCACAATCGGAAAGAGTGCCACTCAGGCCATTAAAATGGCTGTAGAAGTGGAAGAGATTGCGAAAATTGTCCATCATGCGATGTTGAGGGGCTCTCCTCAATTGCTGGATGAAAACGCGATCAACGCAACCCAAGATCTGTATGAAAACATATACGGTCAGGATGAGTATTAATCATATCTTTGGGCTATAGCAGCAGAAGTTTTTCTGAAGGAAGCTGGCTTTACGGCTCGCTTCTTTCCTTTTAAGTCAGCTTGCTATCCCGGTAAAAAGCCATTAGAATGTACTTAATCTTCTAAAATTGCCCTCAGGAGCCCGATTCCATGATCACTGCCGAGATAATGCGCACCCTGCTGCTGATTGTAATTGCGGTTATGCTGTTTCTGGCGGTCGCCTATCTCTCACAGCGTAAGTTGACCCCGATTGCATTTTGTGGCTGGAGTTTACTGGCGCTGGCTCTCCCCATACTGGGGCCAATTATTGTTATTCTCAGCCGTCCCGGGAAAAGCCGTTCAGTATCTTAATCCATCTCCCGCCCAGATACCCCCTCTTTCCTGTGTTTTCCGGCAAAAGCGCTGAAAAGCATTGCACACCCTTCTATCCTGTTATTTCTATTGTGAAGCGAGATCTATATGAAACAAGACCGATTTTTAACCGCTATACTGGCAGGCATCCTTCTGGTGGCTGTCCTCGCTCTGGTGGTTTTCTTCACCCGGCAGCAGCAGCCAGTCTACCAGCCGGATGATACGCCGCAAGGCGTCCTGCACAATTATGTTACCGCGCTTTACCAGAAAGATTATGAAAAGGCGTACACCTATCTGGCGGACATGGAAAATAAGCCAACGTACTCCCAGTTCCGGCAAGCTTTTCTAAGCAAGCAGATTGATCCTTCCAACAGCGACCTGCAAATCGACAGCGCGGAAATCAACAATGACGAGGCCCTGGTATTAATTTCCGTGATCTCCTCGTGGGGCGGCCCATTTGAAAACATAAACCGCTCCACCTATACCGCCACACTGGAGAAACAGGATGGGCAATGGAAAGTCAGCAACCTGCCCTATCCTTACTGGGGGTGGGATTGGTACCAACCCCAACCTGAGACAGTGAAACCTGTCCGGTGAATTGACATCTTTTAAAAATATGGGCTGGTTCTTACTCTGGAGAATTCCATGCGATCCGTTCGACGTCTTTATTTTTATCTGGTAACCCTCATCAGCCTGGAAGTGGTCATCTGGGGGGTGATCACCCTGCTGCGCACCCTGTTTGATAACCTGATCTCAGACAGCAACGCCAACCTTCTATCCCGGGGGTTGTCACAGGTGTTGGTGGGCGTCCCCCTGTTTATCCTGCATTGGCGAATCATTCAGCGCGAATACGCGCGTGACCCGGAAGAAGGCTACACCCGCCTGCGGGCGCTGTTCCTGTACGGCACGCGCGCGGCGGTGCTGTTCCCGGTCGCGCAAAACGTGCTGGCAATTTTCAACCGGATGTTCTTCCGTTTATTGGGAAGCAGTATTGAACGCGCCCTGATTGGCGCACAGCAAACTCTGATCGATAATTTGTTGGCAATCGGGTTCAACCTGCTGATCTGGCTGTATTTCGAAAACATTCTGAAAAAGGAATGGCAGGAGAGCGCTGCCACCAAAGAGAACCTGATCGAAATCCGCCGCCTGTACCGCTACGCCTGGGTGCTGTATGCCCTGATCCTGACCCTGGCCGGCGCGCAGCAGGTTTTCCGTTACAGCTTTTTTACCGTTCAGGAAAACACGGTCTTCTCTGTCGATTGGCTGGCGGATGGACTGACCCTGCTCCTGATCGGCGCCCCGCTTTGGGCGTGGACCTGGCAGAATATCCAGCGCTCGCTTTCACAAACCGAAGAACAAAACGCTTTCCTGCGCCTGCTCATCCTCTACGCACTCGCGCTGATTGGAATTGTTACTACGCTGTCCGCCGCGGGGGTTGTGCTGAGCGGGTTGTTAAGCTGGATACTCGGCGAAGCGCAGACAGTGACTTCTTTTATCAGCGGGAACAGCAGCGCCCTGGCCACCGCCATACCGTTTGGCGTGCTGTGGACTTATTACGCCCAACAACTGCGCCAGGAATTCGACTCCCAGCCGGACGTGGAACGCAGGGCCGTTGAACGCAGCGTATACCATTACATCCTTTCGTTTTTGGGCAGTGCGGCAACCTTGTGGGGAATCTGGCAATTACTGGGCACGGTGGTCGATATGCTGCTCAGTGACCTGACGAACGCGATTGTCCTGAGAGCGCCCATCAGCGGCGCTTTAGCCGCCTTGCTGGTCGGGATCCCGGTCTGGCTGATTAACTGGCGCCCAATGGAGGAAGAAGCCGCAGCATCTTCCGAAACTGGCAGCCAGGCACGCCGGTCTTCGATCCGCAAAGGCTATCTTTACCTGATCCTGTTCCTGACCGTTGTCGGAAGCATGGCCAGCATGGGAAGCCTGCTCTACGCGATATTAAACCAGGTGCTGGGAGAAAATAACCCCACTTTCTGGCTGGACACCACCCATTTAGCGGTAACCCTGCTCCCCATCGCGTCCTGGCTGCTCTATCACCTGTTTGCGCTGCAACTGGACGGGAGATTGATCCAGAAGGAGCTGGAAGAACGGCACGCCAGTTTCCCGGTGCTGGTGATCCTGTCCCGTCAGAGTCCCTATGGCGAAGCGCTCAAAGAATCCTTTCAGCGTCATCTGCCCAACTTGCCGGTCACCCTGCACTACCTGGACGATGGCCCCCTGCCGGACGATTCCCAAAAAACCAAAGCTGTCATCCTGCCCGCGGGGCTGGCAGCCCGGCCCTCCGAAGCCCTCCACAACTGGCTGCAACGTTTCCAGGGCAGGCGCGTTGTAGTGCCGCTATCCGAAACCGGGTGGATCTGGCTGGGGACTGCGCCAAAATCGACACGCGAACTGGCCAAAGAAACCGTCCTGACCATCCGCCAGCTGGCCGAAGACCAATCCGTCCGCGCGGCAGTCCAGACCAACCCCTGGGTCATTGTGGGGTATATCCTCGCAGGATTGTTTGGGCTTCAGGTCTTATTTGTCCTACTGAGTATTGTGCTCTCTACTTTGAACTGATATTTTAAAATCAAAAACAACCCATTCACGTTAAAATTATACGGAATGGGTTGTTTTTTTCTCTTTGATCCATCAATTTGCGCTCCGCAGATTAACTATCCGGACAGAACGCTATTTTTGTCTGAATCGCTCGCGGGTTGTTCAACGGACATCCCTGAGTGGTTTTTCTACAGATAAATCCCCATGAACGAGGTAGCCAGCAGCACCAGGGTAACCAAGCTGATCAATCCGGTCAGGCTTCCTGCCAGAATATTTTGAAACCTCTTATTTCGCCATTTACCCATGATCGCTTCCTGATTCGATAACTTCAATACCAGCACCAACAATACCGGAAGCAAAATGGCATTCACGGATTGCGAAATCCACATGATGGAAAACAATGGAATGCCCGGGATAAAAATGATCAGAATACTCAGAGCAATAATGCCGCCATAGATGGAATAAAATATCGGCGCTTCTTTGGCGGACCTATTCAATCCCCGCTCAAAACCAAAAGCCTCGCAGATGGAATAGGTGGTAGAAAGCGGTAACACAGACACTGCCAGCAGGGAGGCGCCCAAAAGTCCGGTTGAGAAGAGAATCTTCGCGGCACCACCTGCCAGCGGTTCCAGGGCCAGCGCGGCCTGCTCGGCACTTTCAACCTGGATCCCGTGGATAAACAAGGTGCCCGCGGTACAGATGACGATAAAGGCAGAAATCACATTGCCCCACATCGCGCCAAAGCTCACATCCATTTTAGTGAGATGATACTCCTTCAAAGCCACCCCTTTATCTGCCACTGAAGCCTGCATATAGAAAATTCCCCAGGGTGTGATGGTTGTACCGATTGTCGCCAGCACCGCCAGGACAAATTCCGGCTCAAAACTGAACTGCGGTACTACCGCCGCTTTCAGCACTTCACCCCAGGGGGGATCAATCAAAAACACGGTAACGACGTAGCTTAACGAGGACAGACACAGCACCAGCAGGATCTTTTCGACATAGCGGTAAGAGCCCCGCAAAACCATCAGGACAATGACAATGGCAGCAATTGGCACAACAAAATAGCGGCTGATGCCAAACAATTCTGAAGCCGCCGCGATACCGGCAAACTGGGCGACTGTGGTTCCCAGGTTGGCAACCATCAAACACAGCATGGCAAAAGCGGTCACTTTCACCCCAAAACGCTCCCGAATTAAATCCGCTGTCCCTTTTCCGGTCACCACGCCCATCCGCGCGGCCATTTCCTGAATGACCACTTCGCCAATGGTGATGATCACAATGATGAATAAGAAGCTGTACCCATAAGTGGAACCGGCCATGGAATAGGTCGCGATACCGGGCGCGTCATTGTCGGCACTGGCGGTAATCAGACCGGGTCCTAATACAGCCAGATACAGCCCGATTCTTTGCATCCAGATGGGAAATTTGAGACGTTGTTTCATAGTTTAACCTCCCTATTTATGGATCAGAAGAACCGCGGCAGGCGCTTCTTCCAGGCTGTAGGCAGTACCGTATCCAGGGCATCATCCACGGTGACAATTCCCAGCATTTCACCACTTTCAGGTTCAACCACCGGAACGGACAGCAAATCATATTTCGCGATCACATAAGCAACCTCATCCTGGGGAGTAAATGGGCTGACGGTGATAGGATCAAACTGTTTCAATTGATCCAGAAGTGTATTGGGGGGCGACATAATCAGGTCGCGCAGCGTAACCACCCCAATCAACTTCTCGGCATCATCCACAATGTGGACGTAATACATCACTTCATCTTCCTGGGCGTCTTCAGAATTACGCAGGTAATCAATGGCTTGCTGAACCGTAATATGACTGGGAACATGGGCGTATTCCGAGGTCATGATACCGCCCGCGGTATCTTCCGGGAAAGAAAGCAAAGCCCGGATCTCTTCCGCCTCGTCCAGCTCCATCAGGTCCAGCAGCACCTCGCTGGTCTGATCGGGCAGATCTGCCAGCAGGTCGGCCGCCTCATCCGGGTCCATTTTTTCGAGCACATCCGCCGCTCTTTCCGGAGTGAGGTTTGAGAGGATAGCCATTTGCATGACTGCCGAGCTTTCTTCCAGCGTATCTGCCAGTGATTCATCATCAAAACCCTGCAGCAGCGCGTGAGAAGTATGGTGGTCGAGGTTATCGAGAATAGCGGCAATATCGGCAGGCAGCATCTTCTCAATGCGGTTTTGAGATACTCTCAGCCGCAGCGGATCGTCATGCTCAATGGATGCGACAAACTCCCAGGGGATGACCTGCGTTTTCAAAGGCCGGTTGATCAGGTCGCCAACCTTTTTGCCAACTCCCTCCAGCCCCAAACGGCGCAGCAATCCCTGCCCGCTGACATCCACCCCGGTCAGGAAATATCTGCTCCCGCTGCGCGCCAGCTGCAAATCATTGACTCGCACCAGGCGTTTCCCTTCGATATCCACAATTTGCTGGTCCAGCACGCGGTCTTTCAGCGGCAGCTCGTGACCTGTCAGTGAATAAGGGCTGATTTTATCCAGACTGACTTTGAGGGTGATCCCAGGCCACAAAGTCGCGATATCATTGGCTGAAATATAATCAATCTCATGGGGATTCTTTTTTAAAGCCAGAGCGACCACAGGCGCCATCTTTTGTCCCGTAGCGCCGGCCAGGATATCATCCAGCTCGCCAATTATATAGCCGAACGAATCCCAGACCTGCCGCCCAAGTAATTTGCTGATATAGATCATAGCGCACCTCTTTTCTTTTTGGTCCTTATCGAACCTTATCCTGTGTAGAAATTGTCTTACACATGAAACAGGCAGGAGTCTGGTACAAACCAGGCTCCTGCCACATCAAAGAGGCGCACCAGCAGCCAGATTTATACTGTATTCAGCCTGTCAATTGTTCCCGGACGATGGTCGTCCGGAGAACTTTCCAACTCGTTCGAATTTGTTTCTTCCAAAGTAATCATCTATTTTCTCTTACGAAAATCACTGAAAAGTCATTTTCTATATCTTCAACCATTAACACAAACAATTGATAACAAAAAAACCGAATCACTATATTTTGCACAATCAGCCAAATTATTTCAGGCCGCGGCAATCTCCACACTGTAATAATGCTGAAAAGCCTCTTCCAGGCTGGGCCGGTTAGTGGTGAAATCTGTCACCTGATATTCACTGACTGTTTTCAACAGCGCGTCCGGGTTCCCTTCCAGCGTGCAGTGCAGACAATTCTCTTTCATCCAGATGTCCAACACATTCGGGATGTTTTTGAAGATTTCAGGGGACACCGGTTTCTCAAAGCGCATCTCAAACGTGCGCAGCGCGCGGGTGCGGAGATGAATGCCCCGCTCCACCGCGACCAGCCGGCCTTCAAATAACACCGCCACCCGGTCGCAGATCTGCTCCATCTCGCTCAACGATGTGGAGGAGATCAGAATGGCGTGCCCTTCCAACCGGGCTTTCTTGATGAGGGAATACAGCGCCTTACGGCCTTCCGGATCAAGATCCCGGGTAGGTTCATCCAGAATCAACAGGTCCGGGCTGTGCATGAAAGCCTGGATGAGTGCGATTTTTCGCTGGTCACTCCGCGAAAGTTTCCAGAACGGCACAGAAAGATCCACATTGAAATCCTTCGCCAGTTGGCGAATATTGGTCCAGGCAATGCCGCCCCGTAATCTTGATAAAATGCGTAAATATTGTTCTCCACTCAGAAGAGGGAAGACTTTAAAATCCGCGTCCATATACCCGATTTGTCGTTGCACCTCCCGTGACATGGGATGATTCTCAACGCCAAACAGATATACGCGTCCATCCGATGGGCGGATTTGATTCATGATCAACCGGAGCAAAGTGGTTTTTCCGGCTCCCTGTGGACCCAAAAGACCATAAATCTCGCCTGGTTCAATCTCTAGCGAGATTTCTTTGAGACCTGGTTGATATTTATCCTGTTTTGAAAGGTTTTCAGTGCGTACTACGAAAATAGCGCATAGCAGTCTCCTTGTTATTCGCATGAGTTCCGCCTGTGCCGGGCACAGAAGATGGCGGTAAAACAAACCAGCTGGACCAGGATCGGTACCAGCCGGAAGCGACTTTCCTCATGCGGCAGTCAGGCTGCCTGCGTTGGGTCAGGTCCCTCGCGTTAAAGCCGGTACCTCCTGATGCGATTGCCATTCTTTCCGCAGACGTTGAACAATCTCATCCACCACATTCAGTGATTTAATGATCGTCTCCAACTGCGGGCGGACCGGGTCACCCTGACCCAATCCCACCAGCCCTTCCTGTGCCGCTTCCCGCACAGTGAGCAGGCTGGTCAGCCGGTGCTCCAGGATCTTCTGCCAGAAATCCGGTTCGATCACGTAATAATCGACCCGGTCCCCTGGCAAAGAAACCTTTTCAACCAGGTCATCAGAGAGCAGCGTTTTCAAATTGGTTGAAATGCTGCTCCGGCTGACCTGGAGAGCCTCGGCCATGTCCTCCGAAGATAGCGGTCCCGTTGCCAACATCATCAGGCCAATCATCCGCCCGCCAATGCGAGAGACTTCATAATCTTCGAAGTGCAATCCCATATTTTCAATGAACTGTGTTACGATCGAATTATCCTCAGGTAAGTGAGGGGAATCCGATCCACTATCCGAGCTCTCAGGCTCCATGAAACTAAATCTCCTTCTTAAAGATAGAAACAAGCTGGCTGTCACCAGTGACAATCATTATAGAATATTCTGTTATTTCAGTCAAGACCGAAACAACTGTTGTTCCCGTTTTGACAATGAGCAAATTATGAGACAATATTTTCCACTGCGTTTTCCAGACAATTATCAGGAACTGCTATTTATCGCGTTCCAAATGGTCAGGAATTTTTGTGAATTTTGAGCTTCGAACAGAATCTCGATGTTTTGGTCCGCAAATTCTGGCACAAGATGAAAAGTAATTTTCTGCCTGTCTTTTATGTCTTCGGCGCTGAAATGTGAAATACGATACCCTGGCACAAACGTAAATATCCATTCGTGATGGGTTTTGGATTTCAAATCTTGTTGAAGCAGGATCAACTGGTGGTTGGTCACTGCCAGAACGGTCTGTGGAAACACCTTGCGCTGAAAAACCTTCAGCACGGGCTCGCGAAGCTCTGGCTGATAAACATGCCCCAGAATCGACTCCCCCGGCTGGATGGTCTCACCCTTGAGCCCATTATAAAAACTGAAGGAGGTATTGACAAAACTGGGAAAAGTTGAATCCGGCTGAACAGGCATGTTTGAGGTTGGATTTTCGACCCAGGTTTTTCGAAGAAGCGCTTTCAACAGAGGGGATAGAAAATGATGTGACACGGTGTTATATTCCACTGCTATGGTCGAAACCTGATTGCTGTGAGCACCCCAGATTTCCAGTTTGCCGTAGAGGAGAATCAGGCTCAGTCTGACTTTAAGAATATCTTCGGCCAAAATCCAGGTTCCGCCGCCTTCCTTTTCACCCTTTTCTGACTCAAAGACATGCAAAACCCCTTTTTCGGTAAAAACCAACGCCTGAAGCGGGTCCAATCGCCAGCGAAAACCATAAGCCTGCATTTTGGGTGGGATCACAAAAACGCCCTCTACAGTTTCTCCCGCAGGGAGATATTGCCGGGTCAGATCTGATAATGGATCGGGGAGTTGATCCAAATCCGGCAATAAATAGGGGGGATTTGTCCTTCTGGGATTACCTGCTGCCATTGGTTTCCTCCTCTGAATAAAAGCTTCTACTGTGTAATAGACAGTAGAAGCCATCAGTCTTTATGACAGTTGAGGCGAGCTTCATCGCCAGTAAGCAATTTACATTGCTGATTAGATACTTGTTGGATATAATTATATCAGCGATGAGGCTCGCTTGAGGAATCGAACCGCCTGATACGGCTGATGGCTTCTGTCTTAATATCTTAAGGCAGAGGCTTTTCTTATCTGCTTTTTAGCAAATAGATTGCCGGATAATGATATGAACAGTCCAGATACTTACACTCCAAATTTTGTTCGTTTGATCAAAACAGCTTATTCACTTGCCGATGCATTAGCCCTTACCCGCGAAATCAAAGTACTTTATTCCAGGAAAAAGGACGTGGGCTTTGAAGAATGGACGCATTCAATCCGCCAACTGCTTTCTCAAATGGATCATGTGGTGTTTAAAAAATGCGGGATTCTCGTTTTTCAAACAGGCCTTCACCACAGTTTGAAACAATCAGAAGATGAGCAGATCGTTCAGAGCGCGTCTGTTCCAATTCCACCTGAAATACGCGATGCGGCCAATCGATTTGGCGACACCATCTGTCAAAACATTAGCGAGTTAAAACGATTGCGCAAAAAGGAGCAAAACCAAGAAGATTGTTCGGACGAAATTATCAATGTATGCGAACAGGTAGTCAACCTGATCCTCGGCGAACTGGGGCTGAAAAGCAAGGACCTCGCCAGGATTTACTGAAAGAAACCCCATTTCTAGTTTTTTAACAAGGAGAAAGATCTATGATTAGCGAAATTGCATATGTACACGCTCGAGAAATCCTCGATTCACGCGGAAACCCGACCGTCGAGGTAGAAGTAACTCTGGAAAGCGGCGCTTTTGGCCGGGCCGCGGTCCCCTCTGGCGCTTCAACCGGCATCCATGAAGCGCTGGAACTGCGCGATGGCGATAAAACCCGCTTCAGCGGAAAAGGTGTTCTGAAAGCGGTCGAAAATGTGAACAAAGAAATCGCTGGCGCGGTTATCGGCATGGATGCGCTGGATCAGGCCGCTGTGGACAAAGCGATGCTTGATCTGGATGGCACCCCCAACAAGAACAAGTTTGGGGCGAACGCCATTCTGGGTGTCAGCCTGGCTGTGGCGCGTGCCGCCGCGGAGGATGTTGGGCTGCCGCTTTATCGCTATCTGGGCGGCGTGACGGCCAAATTGCTCCCCGTGCCGATGTTCAACATCCTCAACGGTGGTGTGCATGCCAACTGGCAGGGCACTGACCTGCAGGAATTCATGATCTGTCCGGTTGGAGCTCCCAATTTCCGTGAGGCCTTGCGGTGGGGAAGTGAAGTCTACCACGCTCTGAAAGGGGTATTAAAGAGCAGCGGTTATACCACCGGCGTTGGTGATGAAGGTGGTTTTGCTCCTGCCCTCAAAACAAACGCCGAAGCAGTCGAGGTGATCCTGAAAGCCATTGAAAAAGCCGGTTATAAGCCCGGCGAACAAATTGGGATCGCCCTTGATCCAGCGTCCAGCGGCTTCTATGAAGATGGTCTTTACAACCTGCGCACCGAAGGTAAAAAAGTCACCTCGGCGGAAATGGTTGAGATGTATGCTTCCTGGATCAAGAAATACCCGATTTTCGTCCTTGAAGATGGTCTGGCCGAAGATGACTGGGATGGTTGGAAGCTGCTCAACCAAACCATCGGTGACCAGATTGAACTGGTTGGCGACGACCTGTTTGTGACCAACGTCAAACGGGTAGCGAGAGGCATCGAGGAAAATGTAGCCAACGCGGTTCTGATCAAACTCAACCAGATTGGCACAATCAGCGAAACCATCGCCACCATTGAAATGGCGCGCAAGGTTGGCTGGGGCGCAATGGTCTCACACCGTTCGGGTGAAACCGTGGATAGCTTTATCGCCGACTTCACTGTCGCGATGAGCACCGGACATCTCAAGACAGGGGCTCCCTGCCGCGGTGAACGGGTTGAAAAATATAACCAGCTCATGCGGATCGAAGAAGAACTGGGCGATGCGGCGGTTTACGCCGGGCGCAAAGCTTTCGTGCGTTAGTCTTTAGAACGATTACCCTGGGAGGACTGAAGGGGCTTCCTTCAGTCCTCCTTCTTATACGCTATCATCTATTTTTTATCTGATTTTTGCGTCATTAATATCGTCCCTGATTATTTCGAACGCTTGCCCAAATTAACAGAATGCTGACCTATTACTGCCCAAAATGCTGGACTGTTTTAAATGCGAAAGAACTGACCTGTCCTAATTGCGGCTACGCTCTGGATGAACACATGCAAATGCCTTATGAGGATAAGCTGCTGATCGCGCTGCATCATGTGATTCCAGAGCGCAGGATCATGGCTGCCCAAATATTAGGCAATCAGAAAAGCCAGCGAGCGTTGCCTGAATTTTTGAAAATCATCGAGGGGGATGAGACCGATTATTTTGTTCTCCGCGCTGTTTTATTTGCTGCCGCAAAGATCAACCACCCTGATCGAGAGATCATTCTTCAAAAAGCAACCCTCCATGATTCTGATCTGGTTGCCCTCTTTGCAAAAGAACTGCTTGCGCAGCTTTCAGACCACCACAAAATAGATGATTGGGATCGAAATACAGGGTAGAATAACTCGTAGAATAAGGGACAAATATTATTAGCGATGAGGCTTGCTGGACCTAAACCGCCGTGAAATGGCTGACAACCTCTGCTTTATGGATTTTCACAAAGCAGAGGTTGTTTTGTTATTTGGAGACATCGAAAATGCAATCCACCAGGTCACCTGAAATCCATGATGGATTCCTCTTCAAACCTGCTTGGTGATGCAGGATGATAGGGATTTATCCCTCCACAGTGTATGATTTCAACAGCGCGACCAAAAAGTCCCACACTTTCATCAGCGATGGAATATGAAGCCGCTCCTGCGGAGAATGGGGGTCAAGGATTGTCGGGCCGAAAGAGATCATATCCATGCCGTCATATTTTTCTCCAATCACACCGCATTCCAGACCGGCATGAATGGCTTCCACCTGAGCAGGTTTACCAAATAGACGCTCATAGACCGTTCTGCTGCGGTTTAATAAAGGAGAGTCCATCCTGGGTTTCCAGGCCGGATAGTGGCTGCCCCGTGAAACCTGGGCGCCGGATAAGAATGCAATCGCTTCAATTCGCCTGGTAATCTCTTCCAATTGCGATGCCAGCATGCTCCGCTGGCTGGTGACAACCCGCAGCCCTTCATCATTACTTTCAATAACCGCCAGGTTGTTGGATGTTTCCACAAGACCTTCAATGGCAGAAGACATTTTAGAGACTCCGTGGGGAAGACCCTGCAGCAAGGCCACCATCTTCCGCGAATCCCCTTCCACAGCGGCCTGTCGGGCCTGGTCTTCTACCAGGCGGAAGGCAAGCCCATCTTCCGTGTCGGCGAATTCATCGCGTAAGGTCTGTCCAAATTTCTCAAAAATCTGGGTAAGCTCTGGTTCGTCTTTCTTGTCGACCAGGATGGTAGCCTGCGCCTCGCGGGCAATGGCGTTGTGCGCGCTGCCGCCTTTTACAGAAATAATACGGATGGAAACTTTTTGAATGATCGCGTCCAGCATCCGCGCCAGCAGTTTGTTCGCGTTGGCCCTGTTTTTATGGATATCCCCGCCAGAATGCCCGCCTTGCAGCCCCATAACATGGATCACATAAGCCTTTTCATCCCTTTGTGCTGGTAAATATGTGACCGGAAGTTGAATTACGCTCTTGACTCCACCTGCGCAGCCAACGGTAAAGACCCCTTCATCTTCCGAATCCAGATTCAAGAGAATTTTTCCATTGACAAATCCTCTTTGCAGGTGCGAAGCCCCGCCAAGGCCAGTCTCTTCTTCAACCGTGAAAAGTAATTCAAGAGGCGGATGAGCGATTTCGCTGTTTTCTACCAGCGCCAGCGCCAGCGCGATCGCGATCCCATTGTCGGCCCCAAGGGTGGTGTTATCCGCATGGAGCCATTCTCCCTCCCGGATGCAGCGAATGGGATCTTTTGAAAAATCATGGCTGGAATCGGGCGTTTTTTCACAGACCATGTCCATATGGCCCTGAAGGATAATGGTTGGCGCAGATTCATAGCCAGGTGTGGCGCTGACGCGGATCACGAGATTGCCCGCTTCGTCGGTCAGCGCCTGACAGCCGTGCCCGGCTGCCCAACCCTGCAGCCATTCAGAAATGCGCTGCTCTTGTTTTGATGCCCGGGGAATTGCCGAGATCTGTTGAAAAATGTTGAGGATTTCTTGTTCAATACTCATGATGATTATCCTTTTACGGGTTTATGAATTTTTTGGTGCGCCAATGAATTGAACCAGGCACTGCGCCCAGAGATGATTGTGATGGTTACCCGCCATCGATCTGTATTCAAAGTGTAACGTGAACAGCTTCTAATCATTCACAAAAATACCCAACCGTTCCAGGAGACAATCCTTTCAAACTTCTCCGGGGACGCCGAACAGTGTTCGTGATGGGATAAGTATAATCCAGGAGAGCGACGCTTATCACCCTGAGCAACTTCTGAACCGATTAATCTGCCAGTTTGACACTGATCACCATCCCATCCCCCACCGGCAGGATGGTGCTGGCAAGACGGGGGTCGCTGAAGACCATCTGGTTGTATTGGTGGACTGGATCGCTGAGCGCATCCCGGATTCCTCTGGGTTTGAACAGCGCATCATCCGCGACAAGGACGCCATGCAAGCGGGTCAGGCGGATGCAGGTTTCAAGCATTTTCGGGTACAGCGCTTTGTCCGAATCCTGGAGAATGAGATCAAAAGGGCCTTCCAGCGATTGGACAACCTGTCCGGCGTCACCGTGAATGACCTCCACCCGACCCCCCAATCCAGCTTCGCGGAGGTTTTTTCGCGCCAGTTCGAACAGATCCTGGCGGCATTCCACCGTAACCAGCTTCCCGCCGGTTTCTTTCAGCGCCGAAGCCAGCCAGATGGCCGAATAGCCCAGGCTGGTTCCCAGCTCAAGGACGCGTTGGGCACGGGTGAGATGCACCAGCAGGCTCAATAATTTCCCGGCTTCCAGTCCCACATTGGGACGGATATCCTCCATTTGATCTTCAAGAGCCTCAATGCTCGCCAGCGGCGGTCTGGCCAGTTCAATAAAGCCAGAAATATATGTTTCGACATCCATACAAGCCTCCAGGGTCATGGAACAGATTGGATTAATTGACTGCTATTCCCACAGGATACCATAATTTTAAGCGCCCTTTTTATATCTATATGAAACAAAAAAGGAATGATGATGTTCACCATTCCTTTCCATATTTCAATACACCGACCTGAGCTGTGATCGTCACTTGCTCAGCGGAATGAAAGCACCGTATGAATAGGTCTTAACCGACACCAGAGTCCCCGGCGTGGCCCCATAATCATTGACCGCCAGGACGCGGTATTCGTAATCCTGTCCCCAATCCAGATAGCGGTCGACAAACTCCGTGTAATTCTGCGCGGTCGCGCCCACCGGTGTCCAGGTGGTCTGCCCTTTTTCACGGCGGTCGATCTGGTAAGACTCCTCATCATCCAGCACATCCTGCCAGGTCAGGCGCACCAGGGTGCCGGAAAGCGCGGTCGCGGACAGACCTTGCGGCGCGGGGGGCGGCGCGCAGGGAGCGGTGGACACTGTGATTTGAGCTTTTTCACTGTCCAGCGCGCCGGATTTGAAAGCCCCCAAGCGGTAGTCATAGGCTGTGCCGCAGGTCAGCGCGGAATCTTCAAAAACGGCGCTGTTGGCGGGGAGATTGTCCAGCGGCTGCCAGTCGCTCAACCCGGAGCGCGAACGCTCCAGCAGGTAGCCATCTTCGCTGCCGGAGTTATCCACCCACGCCAGAGCGATCCGGCTCTGTGAAAGCGCGCTCCCGCTCAGATCAGAGGGCGGGCAAAGGGCGGTGGTCGCTGAGGCAATGCCGGTGTACTCGGACGGCCCATCTTCATTGAAACCATAAACCCGGTACTGGTAAGTGGTCTCGCAGACCAGGCCGCTGTCTACAAAAGTTTCCACATTTTGCCCGGTCGCTGCGGCTTGAGACCAGATGGTCTGCCCGGCCGCTCTTCTCTCTACGATAAAGCCGTCCTCGTTACTGCTCACATCTTCCCAGTCCAGACGGATCTGGGATTTGGAAACCGCCAGCGCGGTGAGGTTGAGCGGCGGGTCGAGGCAGGCTTTGGTTGAGGCAGTAATTTCAGACGTGTAAGCGGAATAACCACCCGGCCCATGAGCCCGCACCCGGTAGCGGTACGCGGTACCGCAGACCCCATGGGTGTCGGCGAAGGAAACGGTATTGGCCGGGAGTGTGGCAACCTCCTGCCAGTTCGTGGCCGCGGACAGGGTGCGCTCTACATGGTAGCGGTTTTCCTCGTTGCTGTTATCGCTCCAGGAGAGATCGATCCGGTTCTTGGAAATGGGGCTGGCCGCCAGGTTGGAAGGTGCCGCGGGGGGCGGCGCGTCCCGGAACCGGGCTACTACCAGAGCAGTCTGATTCAGGGCCCTGACATTATCAGCTGAGTTGGAAGCCTGGTAGTCCACCCCGGTCGGCTCTCCGTTATACAAAACCTTCGGATTGGACCAATGATTGATGCGACTGGTGCCGTTGGAATAGGCCATTATGGTGTAAAAATTCCCGGCGCTCTGGTATCCTCGCGCCCACGGGTATATTCCTGAATCACCGCCGGTGTTGCGGTCATGGGCCGCCCCCAGGTTGTGCCCGGTCTCGTGGGCCATGGTGTAGTTATTAATCCCCATGCAGGCATATGAAACCACGCTGAATCCAATGTACTCATAGATCAGGTTCTCGTTCTGCAGCACCCAGGCGATTCCGCAAAACCCTGTCTGTTCGGTAACCAACACCACCAGGTCAGCGTGATACTGATCGCGCAGGGTATGGATCTGATCCATTTTGCCATCATTCTTGCCGGTAAGATCTTTAAGCATCTTAACCCAGTAATCATACACCGGATCTCCACCATCCCCACTGGATTGGGTGTAATCGACTTCTGCGGTATGGACCAGTCTCATGCGGTGGTTGATCCCGCTGTTGGCATAGCCGGTATTGATGATATCGATTTCCTCAGCGATATTAGCGTTCATAGCAGCTGTACCGCCCCCTTTCATACTTCGAGCCTGCGCGGTGTAAACCACCATCACATCCACCTGAGAACCATCGTCATCCAGACCATAGTCCGCCGCCGCGCTCACCCGGTCAGAGAGGTCGGGCGGCAACAGCGGATCACGGGTAGGCGGGCCAAGCGCCGGGTTAACCTGTTGAATGAGATGCAGTTGGTTTTCTCTGTATTCGATGCTGTAATCCGCGCCGGGCAGCATCACGCTCCCGGAGAGCACGTTGTCCTGCACCGCCAGATGCACCTCGCTGCCGGGCTCACCCTGAACACTGCCCCGCAGCACATAGCCGCCCATTACCATATCTTCCACACGAGACAGGTTGGCGACAAAATCCGCGTCCGGAAATAGTTGAATCTGGATGGCGAATGAGGGTGATTCCCCTGAAAAACTTTGAATGGCCTCCCGCGCTTGAGCCAGTATCTCAATACTCACTTCAACATACCGCTCGCGTATGATCACCGGGTCCAGGATCTGGGCGACAGCAGGTGGATTGGATGGATCGCTGAAAAGGGCCGGAGGCAGCTCGGTTTGGGCGAACGCGCTGAAAGGGAAACCCAGCAATCCAACCAGGATGCCCGCGCAAATTATAAAGTTAAACCCAATCCGTGAAAAATGATTCACAGTAAAAAAAACCTTCAGTTTGAAACTGTGTTTTGAGATTAAATCCGGAACCAATAATCAGACTAAATCAGTCGATTTTAAATATAACATATCCTCACTCAATCGAGAAAAATTGTAAAGCATCCGTAAAGTGGTGGGGATTCACAGGTCACGCGTTATTGGGGAATGGGACCAGCCACAGCGCGGCGTAACCCGGCAGGGCCAGATGTGCCTGGCTTCCCAGGATAAACCGCTGTCCGGTGATCAGGTCTTGCCATTGCCCTTCCGGCAGCCCCATCCGGTTCAGGTCCAGGGATACAGGCTGCTGATCTGAAGAGACGTTATGCAAACACAGCGCGATCTGCGAACCATCCGGGGCGATGCGCATCAGGCCAAAAACCGCGTCTCCGCTTTCCAGAACCAGTTGCGCGCCATACGGGTGGAAGGCTGCCGAGGCAGCCCTGGCGCGCAGCAGCCGCGTTAAACCCTGGTAAACCTGCGCTGTCCTGCTTTGCGAGTCGGCCAATGCCTGTTCCACCGCTGCCAGAGTCAACTTCTGGCGGTTGATGGCGCGGTTCTGTCCGGTCTGGTACACACCTTGAATCCAGTTTTGCGTTCCGAGCAGGCTGTGGACATAAACTCCAGGCAAACCGGCCATCGCGAGCAGGATGGCGTGCGCAGAGAGGAAACGCGCCACCTTACACCACATGGGTTCCCCATCCTGGGGGTCAGAAAGGGCGTCAAAGTAGCTGATATTGAGCTCGTACGGGCTGGAACTGCCGTCCGGGTTGGCTTTGCTGGAATACCGGCCGCCATGCTGCAATGTCCGGGAAACGAGCATGTCAATCTCATCCGTCGATAAAATTCCGCCTGCCGGATTGAGACCAATGCCATCATGCGACGCCAGGAAGTTAAAATACAGCGTCTCTGTCGAAGGGAGCTGAAGCGCGGCAGCCCACTGCTTCAACCGGAAAACCTGTCCGGCAGCAAACGCGTGCAGAACCAGGGGCGGCAGGGCAAAGTTATACACCATGTGCGCTTCGTTGTACCCGTTCCCAAAGTAAGAAATATTTTCTTCATGCGGTACGTTGGTCTCGGTGAGCAGCCTGACATCCGGCGCCACCCGGTCCAATATCGCCCGCAGAAGCCGCACCACCAGATGAGCCTGCGGGAGGTGGATGCAAGGTGTGCCAAGCTGCTTGCCCAGATAGGCCACCGCGTCCAAACGCAGCACCCGCGCGCCGCGCTGCACGTAGCGCAGCATGAGTTCGATCAACTCCTGGAGTACCGCGGGGTTACCATAATTCAGATCGACCTGATCGGCGCTGAAGGTGGTCCAAAGCCATTTTGTACCGGAAGAGGACTCAAAGGGAGTCAATAACGGATTGGTTCTGGGACGCACTACCTCAGAAAGATCGGTTTCCGGAGCGACTGCGATGAAATACTCCTGATAGCGCGGATACCCATTCAGATAGCGCTGAAACCAGGGACTGCGGCTGGAAACATGGTTCAACACCAGGTCGCAGGCCAGCTTCAAACGCTCCGCGAGTTGTTCTATATCCTCCCAGGTTCCCAGACGCGGATCCACCTGATAAGGATCAATAACCGCGAAACCATCGTCTGAAGAATAAGGATAAAAAGGCAGCACATGCAGACCGGTGAATGAACCCTGAAGATATTTCTCTGCAAAAACCCTCAGCGCCCGTAAGGGGGCATGCTCCGGATGCGTAAACTGGTCTCCATAAGTGATCAGAAACGCGTCGCGCTGGTCCAAAGCCGCGTCTGCCGGCTGTGGGCGGGAAAAATCTGCCAGCCGCTGTTTCAGCCAGTTTTGAAGATGGACATAATCCTGATCGGGATACAGCACGCTCAGAATAAATAAGGGATCAGAACATCTCTCACAGGTCATCGCGTCTCGCTAAATCATCTCTGGTTGGCAGCATTTTGCTGTCCATTCGATCCTGGTGAACCCGGCATTTTCGGGAATGTAGTCAAACAGCTTGTTCAGGTCAATATCCATGGCCAGACAAACCGCGACAGCCATGGTAAACCCATGGGTGGCAACCAGTACTGTCCCCTCGGGATGCGATTCCGCGATATCATCCAGGGCGGCGCTGATCCGTTCAACCACCTGCATGACAGACTCGCCATGCTCGCCGGGAGGGCTGACCGCCAGGGGTGTTTGGTGCCATATCCGGTTCAGGCCTTCATCATCATCCTGTTTGATCTCAATAGAAAGCCTGCCCTCCCAATCTCCCAAATTCACTTCGCGCAGCCGCGCGTCCTGGTAGATGGGCAGGCCCAATTTTTCACTGACCGCCTGCGCGGTCTGGTACGCCCTCTTTTGAGGGCTGCTGTAAATGGCAGTAAACTTCTTACCCAAACCAGCCATCTTTTTCGCGGCCACCTGTGCCTGCAAGCGCCCCGAATTATTCAAAGGCACATCCGAAACGCCCTGATAGCGTTTGACGATGTTCCAATCCGTTTCTCCATGCCTCAATAAATAAATTTCTGTCATACGAACCAATAACCTCCAAGATAAATACGTCCATCATTTTACCGCGGTAATCCGGATAAATCGAGCGCTAATCCCTTTCCGTACAGGTTCTGCCGCACATAACAGCCAATTCTTTTGGAGAATTGGCTGTTAAAAATACTGGATGGGAATGGATATTACCCCGTTTTACGCCTCCAACAAGGGAATGATCCGGCTTTGATAGATCGCGTCCCAGGTGTACTCCTGCCGCACACGTTTTCGCAGCTGGTAAACCGGATCCGAATCCAGACGATTCACAATCCGCTCCGCGATCTGCTTTGGTGTATCCTTCAACGAGAAATAAACCGCGTACGCTCCGGCGAGATTTCGAAAAACCGGCAGGTCTGTGCAGAAAACAGGCAGCCTGGCCAGACCCGCCTCCAGTACTGTCGCCCCTACTGCCTCTTCTTTGCTGGTGAGAAGCAATGCGTCCGAAAGGCGGTAAAAGTCAGACATGCAAACCTCTGGCAGGCCTTCCGGTAAAAGCTCAGCCATCAGGAATACCGCGCCATCAAGCTTGAGGCGGGCGCGAAGATTCTTCAGTTTATTGAAATACCTTACATTGCGCGGGCTGTGTGTGCCCGCCGGTCCGGTGATGATCAGAATGGCTTCCTGGTATTCCATTCGCAGCGCGTCCAGCACCTTGATAGATAATTCCAGATTCTTTCTGCGGGTGATCCGCACCGGAGCCAGTAATATGGGCGCGGACATCGTAAAGGGCAGCTTTTCCAGCAGCGCGACCGAGCGCAGGTTGATGCCCAAGAAATCAATCAGATCCAATCCATCCGGGATCACAGAAATTTGTTCCGCAGGGATACCCATCAGATTGGCAAGGTCGGATTGAAGTGCCCGGGAGGGAACAACCTGCCGCGCTCCCTGCCAGGGTGTGCGTAACAGGTTCCAGGGCCATTCGGGGAAAAGCGTTTCCTGTTTTTTAGGTGAAAGCCACGCCATCTCATGATGAAAAAGGATAAAACGCGTGTTTCGCAGCGTTTGAGAGAGCTGGTGCACGGCGGCGGTCAACGCCAGATTTTTATTGGATGAAGCGATGTTATGCACAAGAACCGAGTCAACCCCCTCCAGCGAACGGCGTAAGTCGCGGGTTATTTTCTGTACCAGCGATTCAAATTCCGCAGGGATTCGGCCCTCATCCAGGCTGGCATTTGCCAGCAGCACATCCGGGTGGCGGAAATCCATCCTCGGGAAGACCACCACCGGTATCTGCGCGTCCCAGGTTGCGCCGCGTCCGGCGATAATGCGCACCTGATGTCCCACCCGAACCAGCTGGCGGGCCTGGCGGGCCAGCACGGATTCCACCCCTCCCACAATGGGCGGTGCCGCATAATGAAGCAGAGCGATATTCATTTCGCCTCCTCAGGGAAGCCAGTTGGGACGCTGTTCGCCAGTGTACATGTTGGGGATGAGGTTCAGCGCGCCACCACTCGCCGCGACCGAATGGATCTCATTCGCACCGCTGCGGTCAGAAACAAACAGAATCAGAGCGCCATCTCTGGACCATGCCGGGGTCGTATCATTAAAGAGATCAGTTCCATCCGGGTTGGTCAGATTGGTAAAATCGCCGGGTGAAAAACCATTCACGGTTAAAATATCCGATTGCGTCCCGTCATGGCTGGCAAAAACGATCTGTTCACCAGACCAACGCGGCCAGGAAAGACTGTTGCCTGAGCCCGGATCAATCCGCAGCACAGGGGTGGGAGGCGAAGGTGGGTCTGGCACCAGCAGCGCCGCGACCTCCATGGAATACACTTTATCCGTTCCATCAGCATTTGAAACAAAAATCACGGTGCTGCCATCCGGCGACCAGTCCGGGTAACGTTCATCCACCGCGTTATTCGTCAGTTGCAGCAAGCTGCTGCCATCAGTCCGAACCAGGTAAAGATCAGCCTGCCCGGAAGGCGCCGCGTTGCGGAACACGATCCAACCGCCATCCGGCGACCAGCTGGCCTGGCTGCTATCCCCCGTTGGCAAGCCGGCCAAAATGGATTGGTCGCTGCCATTCGGGTGGATGCGGTATAACTGCCGGGTAAGGGGGGTTCCGCTTTGCGCTTCAAAAACCAGCCAGACCCCATCCGGCGACCAATCGCACACCAGGGTATTGGAGCTGTCCTGCAGCACAATCTGCGCGCCGCTGCCATCCGGTTTCATCAGGAGTAGATCCAGGGTACCATCCCCATCCGCGTCCGCCGAAAAAGCCACATGGTCCGGGCGGGGAGTTGGTGTGAGGGTGGGAACCTCCGTCGGCGTTGGCGTCAGGGTCATTGTGGGGGTGTGGGTCAGGGTTTGGGACGGCGTTGGAGACAGGCTCGGCGTAATGGTTGACAGCGTAGCGGAGATAGTAGGCGATTTGGAGGCCGTGTAAGTTGGCTGCGGTGTTCGGGTTCTGGTAGGCGTGCGGGTGGGAAAAACCAGCGGCGTGCGGGTCGGAAAATATCGAATAAACCAGGTCATGGTGGGCTGAGGGGTGCGGGTCGCGGTTGGGCGGGCCGTGGTACTCGTTCCGCCCGTTGGACTGACAGTGTTGTACGGGTTATTCGTATTTTGAGCCGCCACCCCTGTCGCGGTCGCTGGGGTGCGGGTGATGATCATCTGGGTCAAACGCCCCGGCGTTCTGGTCACGGCGGTTCCGTCCCCGAGAGAAGTGCCGGAAAGTAAAGTCGCGGATTGAGTTGCTCTCAGGGTAGAATCGGTTTCTCCAATAACCCGAGAATATTTACCGGCAGACAAATCACCCGAGCCGGATGAACAAACGCAGCTGCTTGCCACCAGTAAAACCAAACCCAGCAGGATTGCCGCCAATCTGCGCCGTTTTTCGTTATTCTGGCTGAGTGCCTGAGTATGTGTCAGCATAAAACTGCTTTCAATAAAAGGAGCATCTTCTGTAAATTATAATGTAAACCGTCAGAGGAATGCCATTTTGTTGTGCTCGTGCAGGCTATCACTGCGCAGATTGGCAAAAAAACATCAAAAGAATCATAAATTTACCTTTGATGTCCAAAATATGACATTAAGAGCCAGATTCAATGACAAATGACAATATTGGATTGGTTGACAACAATAATTGATTCGTGCTATTCTTCTTTCGAAACTAAGCAATTTATTCAATTGTCAAATTGAAAGGGAGTAAAAATGGCTTATATTATCGATCAGGATGAATGCATCCAATGTGGTTCTTGTGAAGCAGATTGCCCCGAAACTGCGATTTCTGAAATTGATGGCCAGTACATCATCGATCCGGAAAAATGCACCGAGTGCGGTACCTGCGCGGATGTTTGCCCGGTAGACGCCTGCGCCCCCGCGTAAGATATTCTGATTTACGAGATTTTGTCCCCATTTCTGAACCTTCGGAAATGGGGACAATTCTTTAACCCACCCATCCGGGATACCTGGGGCTGAAAATGATATAATCGTTTCATACACGGTCGCGGGTTTGAACGCGGTTCAACCACCTGAATGGAATTGCCGTAGAAAATCAACGACCTGCGCGCGGTGGGCTTCGCAGGCTTTTTGCTACCATGAGGTAAACCAGGTCTGGTAACCAGCATAGGAACATAAAAGGGGTTTTTCTATATGAAAAAATTTATCGCAGTAGCCGGAAACATTGGGGTTGGGAAGTCGACATTGGTAAATCTGCTGTGCAAGCGGCTGGCTTGGGAACCTTTTTATGAGCCCGTGATGGAAAATCCCTATCTTTCGGATTTCTACGCCAATATGCATTCCTGGAGCTTCCACTCTCAGATATTCTTTCTCACACACCGGATCCGCATTCACCAACAATTGCTGCATTTTCCTGGCTCGGTGATGCAGGATCGCAGTATTTATGAAGACGCCGAAGTTTTCGCTCAAAATCTGAATCTGCAGGGTTATTTGACCGACCGGGATTATAAAACGTACCGGACAATGTATCTCACCGTCAGCGAGTTCCTGCCCCCACCGGATCTGGTAATTTATTTGCGCGCGTCGGTGCCCACCCTGATCAACCGGATCACCCAGCGGGACCGGGATTATGAACGAAAAATCAGCCCCGCTTATCTCGAGCAGCTCAACAGCCTCTATGAGAACTGGATCAACAACTTTACGTTATGCCCGGTGCTTACTGTTCCGGCAGATGATTTGGATTATGTGGCGCATCCCCGCCATTTGGACCTGATTACCCTGAAAGTAAAAGAAAAACTCACCGGGAAAGAAGAGGTTGTTTTCAACGCCAGTGAGATGGCAGACGCGGGAGAATAACAATTCACTTCAAAAATCAATAGTCAGTGTTCAGAAAAAAGAAACTTTTTTACTTCCAACAATAAATTGATCTGATACGCGCCAAAACACAAAGCATATGACGATTTCACAAATCCTTATCCTCACAATCGTTACCATTCCCCTTCTGGGAGTTATCATTGGGCGACTGCGCATGGATATCGCCGCACTCACCATCACTGCCCTGCTCGCCCTGTTTCAGTTTGCCGGTTTTGGCATCTTTGGCCCCTCTAACCGGCCAGATCTGGCCATACTATCGCTGTCTGGCTTTGGTGAAGACGCCGTCATCATTCTGATCAGTGTCTTTATTCTGACCACCGCCCTCGAAAAGAGCGGTTTTGCCCGCTGGATTAGCAGCCAGATTCTCAAAGTGGGCGGAAATTCACTACGCCGCCTGATCTTTCTCTTCTCCGGCACCGCCGCGCTGCTCTCGCTATTCATGAATGATGTGGCCGCTGGCGCGCTGCTCATCCCCAGTGTTTTGGAGGTCTGCCGACGCACCGGCATCAATCCCGGAAAGCTGCTTATCCCGGTCTCTTACGGCAGCCTGCTGGGAGGGATGGCAACTTATTTTGCAACAGCCAACATCCTGGCCAGTTCTCTGCTGCAGAGCGCTTCTCCTCCCCAGGAACCGCTTACTGTGCTGGCTTTCTTCCCCACCGGTGGCCTGATCGCCCTGACCGGCATCCTGTTTATGACCTTGTTCGGACCGTACCTTCTGCCTGCACGTAAACAGGCCGCTGTCTATCAAGGCAATAAACCTACCGGCAGCGAGCTTGAAAAGGCTTACGGCTTGTCGGAGCGCACCTGGAAAGCGGTGGTTACTGAAAATTCTCCCCTATGCGGGCGCAGCCTGCGCGACATTGGCCTGGGACAGAATTACGGGATCACCCTCGCCGCCCTGCAAAATGGTTTTCAACTAATCCCGGCTGCCGACCATATTGTCAAAGCCGGCAGCCAGTGGCTCATCATCGGCCGTGAGGAACGCGTACGCGAACTGGTGGCGCAAGGGGTGCAGGTTGAGTTGGAAAATAAGAGTACAACGCTCAGCAAACGCGGCCTGTCTCTCTTTGAAATCCTGGTACTGCCTCGTTCTGAGGCGATTGGCAAAACGCTGACCGACCTGGACTTTCGTAAACGTTACGGATGGTCCGTTATCGCGCTTCAACGAGGCGACAGTTCCTACCGGACCGATGTTGGAACCCTGCGCCTTGCAGCCGGTGATTCTTTGCTGGTAGTTGGCGAAAGCTCGCGTAAGGAAGATGCCCTGTCCGGACGTGACTTTATTCTCCTTGAGCCCAGCGCTTCTGACCAACCTCTTAAAGTTAAAGAAACCGTCATCAGCCTTGGTCTGCTTCTCACCGCGGTTGTGGCTGCTGTGTTGGGTGTCCCGGTTTATATTGCCGTACTGATCGCCGCCATTCTCGCTGTATCTGCCGGTACCATCACCATGCATGAGGCTTATGAATCGATCGAATGGCAGGTTATTTTTGTGGTTGGGGGTATGTACGGTTTCACGATAGCGCTCATTGAGAGCGGCCTGGCAGCCAGCGCCGGCGCGCTCATGGCCCGTTTTGCCGATAGTTTTGGAGCGCTCGGTTTAGCAGGCGGTTCTTTCCTGGTGGCCTCAATTCTTTCCCAGATCATGGGCGGGCAGTTCGAGATGATGGTCACCGGTCCTATCGCCATCAGCGCCGCAATTCAATATGGAATCAATCCTCAGGCCATCGCGCTTGCGGTAGCAATTGGGTGTTCCAATTCCTTCCTCACCCCAATGGCACACCCTGTTAATTTGCTCATGATGGCCCCCGGTGGGTACAAATTCAGCGACTTCCTCAAGGTCGGATGGTGGTTCTTTCTGCTTTCGTTTGTTATGCTGCTGGTAGGGATGATTCTTTTTTGGAATTTATAGGGATTCACAAAACTTTTGTTTCGCTGAATGTATCCATAACCCTACTTTGCAAAAAATAAAAGAACAGCGAAAACTGTTCTTTTATCAGCCCTTTTTTCCAGGCAGCGAGAGTCAAGCCAGTGACAGGGTTAATGAACTTAAAAAAGCAAACGATCTCTTGTCCTTAAAATGAGCCAACACAACCTGTTAACAAATTTCCAGAAAGATAGAAAACCCCAGATTTGACAAAATTTATTTTTAACCTGTCGATACCAAGTTAAGCAAGCGTTAGCAACACCCAATACTCTGGGATCACTAACGCTCTATTTTTTTGCTGCTAACAATCGGGGTTATTCACGCGGATCAACAACGATCTTTATTGCAGTCCGGATCTTACCATCAATGTCCACATCCACAAATTCGGGCGTGCACATAATGGGGATTCCATCTTCAGCAAGATATCCTTTTGCCAGGACAAGTGCCTTGACAGCCTGATTGACTGCTCCCGCACCGATAGCCTGTACTTCGGCGTGTTTATGTTCCCGCATAACCCCAGCAATAGCCCCCGCCACAGCAGCAGTGCGCGAGTTTGCTTTTACCTTGATGATGTCCATTGCTTCATCTCCCTTCAATCATTTCAACATTGCTGGCTAAATACACTAAGGGGGCACAGTACCACTATAAAATTTAACATAGGTTGATTATAAGGAAATTGTACAGGATTAGCACACGGGATTCAAGAGGTTTATAAATGGTTTATCCTCAATTGTGGACAGTTTTGCGATTCAGACTGTTTAATTTATCCCCAATAATTTATTAAATATGGATTCAGTAATAATCGTAGGGCGGTGGATAATGTGGATAAACGCTGCGCTGGATAGTGAATACCCCATATACGGGGGAAGAAAGGTGCGCTGCTCCCACAAATGGGAAAACAGGACCATTTTTTATCCACTTCAAGTTTGTGGATAAGTGTGGATAAGTTGAACGTAAATTAGGGGTTGTAAAACACCTTATGACGGGAAACGAAAAATATTGGGCTGAAACAAAAACCACCCCCCATATATGGGGGGTGGTTAGTTTAATTCGAAAATAATAAATATCAAAAAAATTTAACATTTGTCCACAGTTTGATAAAGTTATCCACAGTATAGGGGGATTTATCCACAGTTTGGGTGTGGAAAAAGAATATTTGGAGTCAGGGAAGTTCTGCTTTATACCGGAATACCATTTCTCTGTGCCCATACATCCAGTGTCTCTTCCACAATATCCAGATAGGCATCCAGTGCTTTTATCCGGTCCGGAAAGTGTTTTTCGTCCAATTGGAGCGTACGGGCAGCTTGCTGCCAGCCTTCCAGATAAACGGGATTGTCCTGAGAATATAAAATGGAAAGTACCCAGGTTCTGAGCAGTACCCACAGGGCGGCTTCAGGATGATCGCTGTGAAGGGTTTCTATCGCGCTCTGAAAGTAGGAGAACCTGGGAGAAGCCAGCCGAGGGGGGCAGTTATCCAACTTCCCTGCTGCTGTAAGACAGGTTTCCCATTGCTCAAGCCAGCTTCGCCAGGTTTCTTCTGAAAGGGGTTCCGCGGTATAAAGATCTGCCAGCCCGGCGGAGAGCCCGGGCCGTTCGAGGGTCTCAACCCGGACAGGGAATTGGAGAAGAAACCTGCGTTCGGTGAGCGGTGTGCCAACCAGCATGGCGAGGGCATTGGCCGCCCTTTCGAGCGCTTTCAAGTAATTCCATAATGCCTGTGGGCTGGCATTGGAAGGTTTATCTTGCAATTTGAACCAGATCTGGCGGGCTTCAGCGGCGAAGGGCCTGGCGCGCTGGATCACATTTTCCGGGCGCATAAACTGAGCGTAAACCCCGGCCTGGGTGAACTCAAACCAATGACCGGTGTCGTGCAGGCAAATGGGATCCTTGCACAGAAAAGAACCAATCCAGGGGTCAATCCGCAAATGGCGCGGTTGTTGAAACACAGCCTGATCGTAGTGGGCGATGTCCAGGTGAATTTGGTTGGTAGCGCGCACGATTTCTCTGCTTTGTTCTGGCGTGGTGTTATGCACAAAAATCAGGTCAATATCAGTGGTGCCGCCCAGAAGCGGTTCATCCATCAGCAGCGATCCGGTCAGGTAGATGCACACCAGACGCCGGTCCTGGTATATCCGTTCAGCAGTGGTATTACGAGCTAGTTTCAGCAGCGTGTCGCGTGTGATCCGCATAGCAATCTTCCTTCCCATTTGGCTGGAACAAAGCAGCACGTTCCAATCCGATTAATTCTGAGCCGTATCCTGATGGTCTGGTATCGGGAGTTCCGGCTGGAATGGTGACAATTGCAGGCTCTGCCGGATGCGGTTTTCAATCCAATGCAAGTCTTCAACATTGCGCACATAATCCAGACGGTTTGAATCGATGGTCAGAATATCCACCGGGTGTTTGGCGGCCTCAGTGATGAAAAATTCATCATAAGCCTGGTTGAGTTCTTCGATGTAGGCACGCTCCATCGATCGTTCGTAAGGCCGGTCGCGCAGGGCGATGCGCTCCATCAGGGTGCTGGTGCTGGCGCGCAGGTAGACGATCAGGTCGGGCTGGTGAATTTTTTCTTTGAGCGCTTTCTGTACCCGGAAATAAGTCTCCAGTTCATCACCGCGCAGGTTCACTTTGGCAAACAGGGCGTCTTTATCAAAGGTGTAATCGCTGATGATGTGCCTGTCTTCCGAAAGGAACCGTTTGACGCCTTCCTTTTGCTGGTGGTAGCGGCTCAATAAAAAGAAGATCTGGGTCTGAAAAGCGTAACGCTCCCGGTCACCATAGAAATCGCTGAGGAAAGGGTTCTCCTCAAAGACCTCTAACAGGAGGTTGGATTCAAAAGAGGGTTGCAGCAGACGCGCCAGAGTGGTTTTGCCTACCCCAATGACGCCTTCAATCACAAAGTACATGGACACTCCAGAATGATCCCCTGAGAGGATTGCGGGGAAATAGGATATTTTAAAAATATACCATACAATCCAGGCCGGGAAACAGGCTTTTAGATTAACATTTTGAAGCGGCAAAAGGTTGCCTGGAGAATGTTTACAGCGAAGAGGTGCTCAATCTGGGTACTTGCCAAGCAAACACAAAGGCCCTCAGACGCTAGTTTATTGAGAAAGGTTGGTAATAAAACCGAGATTCACTGGTTTGCCGCCGCGGTTGGCAGCAGGGCACGGACATCGAAGGGGATGCCGATGTCCGGATCCTGTACAAATTGAATGGCGTGTTTTGGGCATTGATCCACGCACACCCCACACCCCATACACGATTCTGCAAGGATATCCACCCGGTTTGCGCCGATCACTACAGCCTCGAAAGGACACACCTCTGCGCAGTGTCCGCAGATCTCGCACAGGTTGTGGATGATTTGCGCCAGATATCCAGAAGCGGCTAAAAAAGGCGTTCCATATTTCCTCATCGCTTCAATACCTGCGCAGCAGCAGCTGCAGCAATTGCAGATACAGTAAAACCTGTCCTGCATGGCATCTTTAAACCACGCGGTATGGACATGCCCTCTGGCGTGCTCTTCTTCCAACAATTTTAAAGCTTCTTCACGGGTCAGTCTTCTTGAAGAGTTTGGGTTATGTTCCAGGATGAAATCGATGTAAGGCTGCCCGATCCACATGCAAACCTGGGTGGGTTCGCAGTGGTTTTCTCGGGAGTTCCGGCAGCCGCATTCGTAAACGATGATTTCAGGGGGAGCCGACAGGAGGAAATTGCGGGCGTTTGGATAAGGCACAACCTGCTCAAGGTCCTGCCGGGGAATGCTTTCATTGATCTTGATTATTTCTACGGCGTTCTCATGAGTAAGCACTTTGGAATGGTAATGGTCTTTGAAATATTCCCGGACTGGTTTTGGCGCAATCGCGCCCATCTGGATGACGAAGTGCTTGATATATTGGTTTTGCCAGCGCATGTAAAGATAACCATGCACGGCGTTGATCCATTTCCCTTTGCGTGTCCAGTGGGGATCCATGAACCATTTCTTTGTCGATTGCAGCCGGACATGCCCACGTTCCCCGAATAGCCACAATGCCGCAACCAGAAGAATAACGATACCTGTTAAGGGGACAAGAAGTGGGAGGCTCATAGAAACTCCTTTCACTGAATTGTGATTTAGAAGTTGATTTGCCGTATAAACAGCAACATGAGCAGCGCATTCCTGTTGATGAAAACTGCCGCTTCCTGGGAATGAGTGGTGTAATACCGGAATGATTTAATTTCATTATACGACATTGGTTATCTGTATGGTTCATAAGATCAACGAGTGGATGCTCACCAGAAATTGTCCACCTGCTGCAACAGAATAATCCTGTCGTTTTATGCTTCGGGGGTTGGTGGTTCTTCTTTGCTCTTCAAATAGCGCTCGAGGATTGGTGCCAACAGAGAGATGCCCGTGTTGCCTGAAGCGCGCCGCATCAATTTGCCTTCGGAATCGTATAAAAAGAATGCCGGAAAGAATTCATTCTGAAAGGCTTTCAGCAGGACATGCCGGTTATCCACCGCCAGCGGTTCAGTGATCTGGTATTCTTTTTTAACTTCGCGCACCTTATCTTCAAATAAATCTGCTTTCTGGCGGGGCGAGTGTATCGAAACCATCTGCAGCCCTTGCGGGATATATTTCTGGCGCCATTCTTCCAGTTTTGGAATGTTGTTATGGCACACGTCGCAGCTTACCGACCAGAAGTAGATCAGGGTCGGGTTGCCGATCAGTTCTTTGACGTCCGGCTGGTCAGCGTTGATCCAATCTGTGGCACCGTCCAGGTCGGGCATGGGGGATTTCATTCGCAGTGACATCAAGTACCTCCGGTTAAAGCAGCTCTTCGCCAGGATGCCAGTCGGCGGCGCACAGCCCGCCGGCTTGCAGCGCTTCCAGCACGCGCAGGGTTTCGTCAACGCTGCGCCCAATGTTCATGTTGTGAATGACAGAATATTGCAGGATGCCTTCCGTATCGATGATGAACAACCCGCGCAGTGGAATACCTTCTTCCTCCACCAGCACACCGTAATCTCTGGCAACCTGCCGGGTTGTATCAGCCGCCAGCGGGAACTGCACGCCCTCTACGCCGTTTTCTTCGCGCGGGGTTTGGATCCAGGCGCGGTGCGAGTACACCGAATCGCCCGAAACGCCCAGGATATCGGCGTCCAACTCTTCAAATTCGTCGCAGCGGTCAGAAAGCGCCAGAATTTCTGTCGGGCAGACATGAGAGAAGTCCAGAGGATAAAAGAACAAAACCAACCATTTTCCCTGATAATCTGCCAGAGAGATAGTTGAATCCAATTTCTCCAGATTGGCAGTGGTTTTCATCGTAAAGCCGGGGGCCGGTTCGCCAACTTTCGCTTTAACCGGATAATCATTCATTTGTTGCTCTCCTTGTTTTTGAAAAGATGACACCCCTTCATTGTAGCATTAAATAGATAAATACTATAAATATAATTATATTAGGTGTATAAGAAAGTGCCCGCAGTAAATTGAATTTACTGCGGGCATCGGGCTGGTGTTACGAGGGAATCGGAATGGCTTCTAACTCAGCGATCAGATCACGGATGGCATCGAAGCCGCCCTGCCAGAACGAAGCCTGGCGGACGTTGATTCCGGCGTCCTCCAGGATTTTGATGGGTGGTTCCGACCCCCCAGTGGAGAGTATCCTTTTATAGCGCGGCTTAAAGGTTTCTCCCTCCTGCTTGAACTGCTGATAGAGTGAAAGCACCAGGAGCTGCCCAAAGGTGTAGGCGTACACATAAAACGGTACATTGTAGATGTGCGGGATGGAGACCCATTCCCAGCGGAATTCGTCGCTGATCTCTACCGAGTCCCCAAACTGGGCGCGCAGGTTCTCCAGATAGGCTTCAGAAAGTTCATCTACTGAAGCGCCCTGGTTGATCATCTCGTGGGCCTGTTTCTCAAACAGGGCGAAGAAAGCCTGCCGCAGGATGGTGGCGTAAGCGTCATCCACCTGGCTGAAAAGCAGGTCCCGCCGCACGTTTTCGTCTTCCTCCTCGGTGAGCAGACGGTCCACCAGCACCATCTCCCCAAAGGTGGAGGCGGTCTCCGCCAGGGGCAGGCAGGCATGGGCGGTAAACAGGCTGTGATGGCCGGCCAGCATCGAGTGAATGGCGTGGCCCAGCTCGTGCGCCATGGTGGAAACATCGGTGGCTTTACCCTGGTAATTCAACAACACCCAGGGGGTCAGGTCGGGCAGGGCTGTCAGACAGAACGCGCCGCCGCGCTTGCCTTTGCGCACTTCGCTGTCCAAATGGTCTTCCTTAAAGACCCGTTCCGCCATTTTGGCGAATTGCGGGTCAAACTGGTTGAAAGAGTCCAGAACCAGACTGGCGGCTTCTTCAAAGGGGTAATGCTTATCCGATTTGACCACCGGCGCGTAAACATCGTAGCGGCGGAGTTTATCCATGCCTAGCCAGCGTGCTTTGAGTTTAAAGAAGCG
>ENA-OSEO01001819-OSEO01001819.1-sediment-metagenome-genome-assembly--contig:-NODE-1819-length-34998-cov-5.978580_pt1 | contig 34998 bp, 32 predicted proteins | sample MGYA00237883_ERZ534232 | MGnify/ENA metagenome assembly ERZ534232 | reverse complement strand
CGTCACCAACCTTGGGGAGGATCGCTATGAGGAACCGGGCAAGGGTTTTGATCACTGGATTGGCCGTCCTGACGCTTCTGCTGGCGGCGATGGGCTGCAGGGCTAGCGGTACGACACTGGAAGGTACGTCGTGGCAACTGGTGGCGTGGACCGTCAGTTCCATGGATCCCACCGACTATACCATCACGGCGTCCTTCGCGGATGGCCGGATTTCGGGCACCAGCGCTGTGAACAGCTATAGCGGGCCGTTCACCCTGGGACCCGGGGACGCCTTTGCCACGGGCGACTTGGTGACGACCCTGATGGCCGGCCCCGAGCCGGCGATGCGCGCCGAGCAGGCCTACCTCGAGCTGCTGCGCCAGGCGCGAGCGTTTTCGTTGGCGGGAACCACCCTAACGCTGTATGATGAGGGCGGTAATCAATCGCTGATCTTTGAGGCCGTGACGAACTAGGGAGTACGCCCGCGCGCCGGGCTCCCCCTGGAACTGGAGCCTGACGCCATGGACGTGCTCTCGCACAATGCCGACGTCTGGGATCGCCGTGTGGCCCACGGCGACATGTGGACCGTGCCCTTTGGGCCGGAGGTGATTGCTGCAGCGCGGGAGGGAGTCGTTGAGCTCTTGCTCACCCCCTCCCGTTTCGTGCCCGCGGCCTGGTACCCACCCCTGGCCGGTGCGGATGTCCTCTGCCTGGCCTCGGGAGGCGGGCAGCAGGGGCCCGTTCTGGCCGCGGCCGGGGCTCGTGTCACGGTGCTGGATGCCTCACCTGCGCAGCTCGCCCGCGACCGCGAAGTGGCTGCGCGCGAGCGCCTGGACATCACCACGGTGCAGGGCGATATGGCCGACCTCTCTGCATTCTGCGACGGCAGCTTTGACCTGATCTTTCACCCGGTCTCCAACTGCTATGCGCCCGCGGTACGTCCCGTGTGGCGCGAGTGCGCCCGGGTGCTGCGCTCGGGCGGCATCCTTTTGGCCGGCTTCAACAACCCCGTCACCTATATCTTTGATCAGGAGGCGCTCTGGGAGCGCGGCGAGATGGCGGCGCGGCATCCGCTGCCCTATGCGGATCTCACCGATATGCCGCCAGAGCAGTTGGAGCGGCTGTTGGAGCGCGGCGATCCGGTCGAGTTCAGCCACACGCTGGAGGATCTGATTGGCGGCCAGTGCGATGCCGGCCTCTATCTTACGGGGATGTTTGAGGATCGTTGGGCTGAGGAGCAGGCCCCTGTGCTGGAGCGGTTCTTCCCCTGGTTTATTGCCACGCGGGCGATCAAGCCATGATCCGCTTGTCTTGCGCCTTGCTGTCGGCCCAATTATCAAAGGTTGCTCGCTCATGAGCGTGAAAGGTAGCGCCTTGGCCATCAGGGTTTCCTTGTGCACTGTGGTTGTCCTCGCCGTTGTCTTTGTCTCGGCGGCTGGCTGCGCGCCCGCCGCGACGCCCGCACGCATCGGCAATGGGAGCGGCGAATCGGGGGGCGCGCGCCTCTCTTTGGAGCTGGAAGCTGCCGTGCCCGTGGTGACCCGCGAATTTCCGGTGGAGGGGGGCTGGCTCCTGGTGGACAGGGTGGGTGATCCGCTGGACGGACTGGAACTGGAGGTCCTTCCGAACTCTTACGATCGCCCGGTACGCTTTGACATCTCGTATCATCCGCTGGCACAGGGCAGCGAGCTGGACGGGATGATGGTGCTCTCGCCGCTCATCGTGATTGACAACGGGGGGGCGATCGCTGATATCGGCATCATTCTCAAGATTCCGGTGTACATGTACTGGCGACACTTTCCGGCGGTCTGGGCGTACGACGAGGATACGGGCGATCTCGAGCCGTTGCCCGTGATCAAGGTGGAAAAGTCCACCGTCAATGTCGCGGTGCGCTCAGTGGACAAGATCATCGTGACGTCGCATCCCTACGAGGAGCTGGAGCAGCTGGTGGCGGACACCGGCTTTGTGCCCGGGCGTGATACCTGGCCTTTTCCCAACCGCGGCACAGTATCCAGTCCGCGGGGAATCTCCTGGGGGATGGGGGCGGCGGCTCTCGCCTACTATCTCGAGGGAGGCGGCCAGGACGGTGCTGTGCCCCTGTCGCGGCGCTATGACGGTCCGGGACCCGCCGGGGTGGCCACCCCGGACCTCTGGCAGGATGATGCACAGGGCTTGCACATCGTCTCTGCGGTGCAGGCGCAGTACGATGAGGCCCGGCAGGGCCGCAGCTACGATCCCATGTATGAGCTCACGCGGGAGTTGGCCGGTAGTTTCTCGGTGCGCAGCGTGCGCTTTACCACTGACGAGGTGACGTTCTACTCGCTGGTAACCGCGATGGCCGTCACCAGTGAGCCCCAGCTGCTGAACCTCAGCGTAGCGGGCGGCGACTATGGCCTGACGCTGATCGCTTACCGGTCCGAGGGCAACACGATCTATGTGGCCGATCCCAACGACGATCCCCGGAACCCGGCAATACGGACCCTCGTGCTCAAGTATGGCCGCTTTCAGCCCTATACCTCTCATGAAGCGCTCGGGGATGCGTCTGTGCAGGAGCGCGTGTATACCGAGGTGTCTTTCCTGGGGCAGGGCGCCATGTCTCCCGGGCCCAGCGTCTCGGAGGTGTGGGACAAGGCCGAGGCTGAGGCCGGTGCGCCGCCCTACCGGCTGGCTGTTCTTGAGCGGGCCGCCAGCGGAGGCCCGGCCCATGAGGTGGTTGTGACGCGGGGCGCTGCAACGGTAGTGCAGCAGGAGCGTGTCGAGATCGTCGCATCCGCCGCGGGCATCACGGACCTGCGGGTGAGGCTGTGGGGCGCCGATGGGGCCGCGCTCCCCGGCGATGAGCTCGCGCTGGTGCCCGGCGAGAACCGGGTGGGCGTGCTCGTCGAAGGGCTGGCAGCCTGGGTCGACGCCGCCGGCGAGACGCAATCGGGCTGGCGCTGGCTGGGCTTTGACTGGATCACCGTGGTCCGCGGGTAGGTCCTGCACCTGGCCCTTCTGTCAGTGCGCGTGGCCCGCTAACGGGCAGCTCAGTCGATATCCAGAGGGTAGGGCGTGCTGCCGCCGTACAGGCGCCGTACCGTCAGCCGCTGTTCCCATGGAATCGCCGGCGGCGGGACCAGGCGCGCCTGCCGCAGGAAACGGTGGTCCGAGAGCAGCGCCATGTAAAAGGTGGACTCTTGCTCGCGGGCAGCCTCGTCGCGTGGTTTCAGATGGATGGCCATATAGCCGCCGTTGACAAAACCCCCAGCAGCACCGTCGACGAGGTACTCGCGAGGAAAGAGATACCTGCCCTCAGGCGTGCGATACTGCTCCAATGCCCTTTCGCCCAGCGTGCGCCAGTGGCTTTTGAACGAGGTCCAGTAAGGCGCCATAATCGCCAGGTGGCGCAAGCGGCGCGCAGGCCTGATACGGGGCTGTTCTGCCGCCGGGGCTTTGGCCCTGCCTCGCGGTCCGCTGGTAACATCCCCCTCGACAAACCCCTCCAGCAGCGCCGTTCCGCCGGCCAGGTTGTAGCGGCGATCGGCTGTCAACACCAGGCCAAAGCCATCGCGCAGTTGCTGGTAGCGCGGATCCATCACATAGGCCACGATCGTCTCTATCCTGTCGAGCGTGTCGGGATCCGTGCGCTCGGCAGGGTAAGCCGACAGGCCGTACAGGTCATAGATCGTGGGCAGGAGCAGCTCGCCCTCCCGGTACAGGGCCGGATCGATGACGGGCACGTGGCTCTGGTTTGCTGGCCGAGCGGGCTTTCTGGGGGGATCCACGTAAATGTCATAGCTCCCCCGTTGGCAAAAGTCATAGAGCGCGTCCAGCCGGCGCTTGAGCCAGGCGCGTATCAGCGGCTCGCGGCAGTAGCCCGCATAGGCCAGGCAGTTGCCCAGCACCGGCATCTCCAGGGGATGGGTAAAGGAGAGCAGCGACGCCGGGACTCCCATGACTTCGATGAACGGCTCCATCTGCGCATCGAGTGAGCGCATCCCGGCGGAGCATCCCAGCCAGCGCAGCCGCAGCAGCAAGTTTCCCAGGTCCATTTCACTCATCCCGCGCAGCGCCAGATGGGTGCGCGTCCAGGGCAAGGTCTGTACCAGCCGCTGCACGTCGACCGACTGCTCGACGCGCCGTTCCGCCTCGCGCTCCTCCGCGGGGTTGTGGTCGGGACACAGTTCTTGCAGCGTGCGCAGGCGAATGACGGGGTCACCGTAGCTCAGCAACCATTCGATCAGATCCTGGCGTTCCTGCGCGGAGGTCATCTTTACACGATCCTTAGCTGACGCCGGTCTCGCCGTTTTTGGGGCGTTCATCGCTCTCTGCACCTGCCAGGGCGACCACGGGGACAACCTCCTCCGATTGTTCCGTCAGCAGGTCGACCACCAGCGTGTCGCCTTCTTGCCGGATGGGAACGAGTCCCAGAGGGCCCTCGCCCAGCAGCCGGGCGCTGCGCACCGGACCCAGCGTGGCGGCATCGAGCCTGAGCAGGCCCTTCTCAGGCCAGCGCAGGAGATGCACATAGGTGCTGCCGTCGCGCTGCGTCGTGCGCAGGCCCGGCACGCCCTGCAGCGGTCCGGCGCGGGTGCCATAGATCGACTCGCCGTGCTCGCGCAGCCATTCACCCATCGCCTGCAGTCGCTCCACGCAGGGCTCGGGGATCAGCCCCTCGGCCGTGGGTCCGACATTGAGCAGATAGTTGCCGCCCTTGCTGACGATGTCCACCAGCCTGGCGATCAACTCTTGCGACGACTTCCAGTTGTGGTCGTCGACCTTGAATCCCCAGGTGTCGTTGATCGTCGCAGGCGTCTCCCAATCGATGTCGATCGCAACGTCAGGAATGGTATTGTCGCCGGTGGAGGCATAGTCCCCCAACGTGTTGCCCACGCGTCCGCTCACCAGGCAGTCGGGCTGAAGCTCGTGCACATAGTCCAGCAGATCGCGTGATTGGGCCTCTGTCATTCTGCGGGGCGTGTCGAACCAGATCAGGCAGATGTCGCCGTACTGCGTCAGGAGCTCGCGCAGCTGCGGCTTGACGTAATACTGGACATAGTGGTCAAAGTCCTTGGCATCCTCATCGAAATCCCAATAGTTGCCATCGCCGTTGGGGTGGTGCCAGTCCTGTGTCTGCGAATAGTAGAACCCGAACTTTATGCCGTGTCGCCGACAAGCTTCCGCCAGTTCCGCCATCGAGTCGCGACCAAAGGGCGTGGCGTCCACGATGTTATAGTCGGTCTGCTCGGTGGCAAACATGCAAAAGCCATCATGGTGTTTGGCGGTGATCACCATGTACTTGCATCCCGCCTCTGCCGCCAGGCGCGCCCAGGCGTCTGCATCGAAAGAGACAGGGTTGAACTCGGCCGCCAGCCGTTCGTACTCATCCACGCCGATCAAGGCGTGCTTCATGATCCACTCGCCGATCCCGGGCACGCGCCTGCTTTCCCAGCGCCCGGCGGGCAGGGCATACAGGCCCCAGTGGATGAACATGCCAAAGCGCGCCTCGCGCCACCAGTCGAGCCGCGGATCGAGGCGGGCCTCGTCGCGCTGGCCGCCGCTGGCCGACAGGGCGGTCCGCGTCATCCGCTGCCAGGCTGTGTCCAGTGCTCTGGAGAGAGTGAAGGTGGTGAACTCGTTCACTTCCACTCCATGCTGGCGCGCCAGCCGGTCCAGCTGTTCCACCAGGTTGGAAGGCAGTTTCACCGTCGTCCTCGCCATGTCGCATTCCTTTCACACGCTAGTTTGGGTGCTCTACTCAAGGCATAGTGTATCGCTTCTCGGGCGAATGCGCCAGCCTAGTGGGTCACGGCGGGTATCCACCGTTCGGTCAGATTATCATTTGAGTTGACGCGTATCCATGATCTGTTGACGGCGGGGCCCGACCGGGCTATAATGTAGTAAGTTAGTATAGATACAGCACTATTGCTAGTGGAGTGGTCATGAAACGACGCACGCTCCTCGGCGCAGGTCTGGCCGCTGTGTTCTTGTGGGGTTGTCGCCGTTCGCGTCTGGATACAGGTGCACCTGATACGGATCCAAGGCGAGATGTGGCAATCGCAGCAGGCGAGGACTGTTGTCCGGAGCCTGCACAGTCAGATGGGGCCGGAGGCGTGGACTATGCCCCGCTCTTTGAGCCCGGCACCTATCGCTGTGCCGTGTGCGGGCAGCCGCTATTCAGCAGCGTGTCGAAATTCGAGGCCCATACGCCCTGGCCCAGCTTTTCTCAGGCCTTGCCCGGTGCCACTATCGAGGGGGCGGTTGTCTCTGACGCTGGCGGAGGGCCGGGTGAGATGTCCCAGACGGCGGTGATCTGTGCCGAGTGCGGCGCCCGCCTGGGCGATGTCTACCGGGATGGCCCGGCGCCCACCGGCCTGCGCTACTGTATCGTTTCTGCGGCGCTGACATTTACGCCAGACGGCGGTTGACGCCCGTCTCAGTACACTCTATCGTGAGCATAGTGTGGGAAAAAGTCACGATGCAACGTCGAACGCTACTGCTCGCCTCACTGGCGGGCCTGATCACCGGTGCATGCCGCAAGTTCGGTGTGTCGCCGGGCGAAGAAGAGAACTCGATAGAGACAGCCACAGATGAAGGAGAGCTTGCGATGTCTGTTACACGCACGGATCGTGTGGAAAAGACCGACGCGGAATGGCGCGCGCAGTTGACGCCCGAGCAGTATCATGTGACGCGTGAGGCCGGCACAGAGCCCGCCTTTAACAATGCCTACTGGGACAATCATGAGTCCGGCCGCTATCTCTGTGTCAATTGCGGCCTGCCCTTGTTCGACTCGCAGACAAAGTACGAATCTGGGACCGGCTGGCCCAGCTTTTACGACACGGTCGCCGACGACGTCGTGATTACGCACGAGGACCGCGCCTTTGGGATGGTACGCACCGAGGTGGTGTGTGCGCGCTGCGACGCCCATCTCGGGCATGTGTTTCCGGATGGGCCGGCGCCGACCGGCCTGCGCTATTGTATGAACTCGGCTGCCCTGGCCTTTGAGCCGCGGGAGGGCTGAGCTGCTGCGGGGAGGTGCTATGATGGAGTTTGCTACGCTTAGATCGGGTGCGCAGATGCCGCTGGTGGGTCTCGGAACGTGGACGTTACGTGGTCAAGAGGCCACCGACGCGGTCCAGGCTGCGCTCGAAATGGGTTACCGGCACATTGACACGGCAGAGGTATATGGGAACCAGCGCGCGATCTCGGACGGGATTCGCGCCGCGGGCATCCCGCGGGAGGAGCTTTTCATCGTCTCCAAGGTGGCTCGCGAGCACCTGCGGTATGAGGAGGTCCTCGTGGCCGCGCGCCAGACCCTGGCCGATCTGCGCACCGACTATGTGGATCTGTACCTGATCCACTGGCCCAGCCCGTCGGTCCCGCTCCGCGAGACGCTGGTGGCGCTGAGCGAGCTCCAGCGCAAGGGCTCGATCCACGCCATCGGGGTGAGCAACTTTACGCCGCAACACCTGCAGGAGGCGCTCGAGACCGGCGTCGCCACCATTGAGAACGATCAGGTGCCCTACCACCCCCATGCCAACCAGGAGCCGCTGCGGCAGCTGTGCCAGGAGCAGGGGATCGTGGTGACCGCCTACAGCCCGCTGGGGCGGGGCGATATCATCCGCAATGTGGATGTTCAGGAGCTGGCAGTGGCTCGCGGCCGTACGCCCGCGCAGCTTGTGCTGCGCTGGTTGCTGGACAAGGGCGTGGCGGTCATTCCGCGCTCGCGTACGGCGCGCCACTTGAGCGAGAATCTGGACCTATTTGGCTGGGAGCTGGACGAGGAGGCGCGGCGCGTGCTGGATGCGATGGGCGCGGCTGCGACAGCCTAGCGGGCGCACGCCCGGAGCCATGCGCCGGCCCTGGCGTGGGGGCTAGAGGCGCCATTCCTTCACCGCGTAGAGTATGGGATGACGTCACGCTTGAGGTGCGGTATACTTTTCGTGTGCCGCACCTCGCTTGTTGTGGCGACCCATCAGCGGCGGAAGGAGTCCCATGGCGAAACGGCTGTCGGTGATCGACAATGATCTATGCGTGGGCTGCCAGTCCTGCATGTTCGCCTGTACCCGGCGCTTTGCCGAGGGCGGGCTATCCAAATCTTCGATACATATCCATTCAGCGGGCGGCATCGACAAGGGTTTTGTGGTGATCGTGTGCCGCGCCTGCGCCGATCCACCCTGTGCTCGGGTGTGTCCCACCGATGCGCTGGCTGTGAGGGAGGGCGGTGGCGTCAAGCTTGACGCCGCCAGGTGCATCGGGTGCGGCAACTGCGCGGAGGCTTGCCCCTTTGGCGCAGTTCTGTGGGACAGCGAGCAGAACAAGCCTTCTATATGCATCTATTGCGGCTACTGCGCACCCTTCTGTCCCTATGGCGTCATCGCGCTGCAGGACATCCCGGAGGTGGAACATGCCAGCTGATCGCCTGCTCGAACGCGTGCTCTTTGTGGATCTGACCCGGCGGGCGTTCCATGTCGAGGAGCGTCCTGAGCTCTTTCACGAGTCCCTCGGCGGGGCGGGGGTGGCCATCCGGCTGCTGGAAGAGCTATGTCCCCCGGGCGCCGACCCGATGGGGCCCGACAATCCGGTGATTCTCGCCGTCGGTCCCCTGGTGGGTTACTATCCGCTGGCGTCCAAGACGGTGGCCATGTTCAAGTCGCCACATACGGGTAATCTGGGGGAGAGCCACGCGGGCGGGCGCAGCGCCGTGGCCCTGCGCATGGCGGGGTACGGTGCGGTGGTCATTACGGGACAGAGCAGCATGCCTGTGTACCTGGTGATCGATGGTGACGGCGTGCGTTTCCGCGACGCCTCGGCGCTCTGGGGCATGCAGAGCAGCTACACCGTTGGCTCGGTGCTGCGCGAACGGGAGACCGGCAGCGGATTTCGCTCGATCATGCGGATCGGCCGCGCCGGCGAGCGCGGCGTGTCGTATGCCTGCGTGATCACCGAGACCTACAGGCACTTTGGGAGGCTGGGATTGGGCGCCGTCTGGGGCAGCAAGCGATTGAAGGCGATTGTCGTCGAGGGCAAGCAGAGCTTGCCCGCTGATGACAAGCGCGCCTACCGCAAGACCTACGACGGCATCTTTGAGGCGGCCACGAAGTCGCCGCTCATGAAAAAGTACCATGACCTGGGCACGTCGATGAACGTGCTGCCGCTGAACGAGCTGGGCGGATTGCCAACGCGCAATCTCCAGTCGGCGCGCTTTGAGGATGCCGCCGCGATCTCTGGCGAGGCCCTGGCGGAAGAGTACCTGGGCCGCCGTGTCGCCTGTGCCCATTGCCCCGTGGCCTGCATTCACCTGGCGACGCTGCGCACGCCCTATCCCAACGAGCCTTACTTTTACAAAACACAGCTCGTGGGCTATGACCACGAACCGATCTTCGCCTGCGGCAGCATGCTCGGCCTCGGCGACGTCAATGGCATGCTGGCCCTGCTGGACGAGATCGAGGTGCTGGGGCTGGATGCCATGAGCGCCGGCGTGTCGCTCGCCTGGGCCACCGAAGCACTGGAGCGGGGGTGGATTACCCTTGCAGATACAGACGGCGTGTCGCTGGCCTTTGGCGACGCTGAGGGCTATATCGAAGGGGTCCAGCGTATCGTCAGCCAGCCCACGGCGTTCTACCGGGCACTGGCGCGCGGCGTGGATCATGCCTCAGCCCGGTTCGGCGGCGCGGACGCGGCGCTGGCCTTTGGCGGCAACGAGATGCCTGGCTACCATACCGGCCCCGGCTGCCATGCGGGCTGGCTGGCGGGCGCCCGGCACAGCCATCTGGACAATGCGGGCTACAGCATCGACCAAAAGATTGCGCAATCGGGCGCGACGCTGACGCCCAAAGAGTTGGCAGGGCAGCTGGTGGCGGAGGAGCGCTGGCGGCAGGTGCTGACCAGCCTCGTGATCTGCCTGTTCGCGCGCAATGTCTATGACCCCGACACGGTGCTGGCGGCGCTGCGAGCCGTGGGCCGCCCCTACAGCGCAGAGGCGCTGGACCTGATCGGGATCGAGACCCTCCGCCGTAAATTCGCCTTTAAGGAGCGCGAGGGCTTTGCCATGGCCGGGCTGCGCATCCCGGGGCGCATCAGTGAGACCCCCTCGCCGCTGGGCATCGTGGACCCTGCCTATGTGCGCGAGACGCTGGCCGCCTACCGGCAGGCGTTGTAGAAGATGTGGTGCACGTCAAACCGCCCCGCGAGTCCTCGCGGGGCGGTTGTCATGGACTATCGCGATAGCGAGCTACTCCATGTCTTTGTGCTCGGCCGAGGCCCCGCATGATCCGCGCACGATCAGCTCCGTTCGGACCAACTCCTCGCGCACGGGGGCATCAGGATTCTCCAGCCGCCAGAGCACCAACCGGACAGCCTCGCGTCCGATGTCTTCGATGGGCTGGAACACCGTCGTGAGCGGCGGGGTCATGTACTCGCCCGCCTCCAGACCGTCGAACCCGATAATGGCGACGTCTTCCGGCACAGACAGCCCATGCTCTCCAACGGCCTGCATGGCGCCCATCGCCATCATGTCGTTTGCGGCAAATACTGCATCGGGGCGTTCTGAAAGTGCGAGCAGCCGCTGCATCGCCTTGCCTCCGCCCACAAAGCTGAACTCGCCATTCTGGATATAGCCTTCAGGCACCGTCAGCCCGAGCCGTGCCATCGTTTCCTGATAGAGCTGCACGCGCTCAATTGCGTTGGTAGACCACTCCGGCCCTGCAATGTGTGCAATCCGCGAGCGGCCATGTGCCGCGAGGTGCTCCAGCGCCGCAACGGTACCCTGGCGGTTATCAGGTACAACGCCATCCATCTTCAGGTCCTGTCTGCTATGCCCGAGCAAGACCGTCGGCGTCCCTCCCAGTGCCAGTGCCTGCAGAAAGCTCTCGTTGTCCGGGCTGCCGGTCACAATCACGCCGTCCGCTCTGCCCGGCATGCGCATCAGCTCACCCCAGTCCTTGCCCTCAATCTGTATGGCGAGCAGTGCATAGCCGCTGGCTGCGGCCTCGGACTCTGCGCCCGAGATGATCTGGGCCGCATAGTTGGTCTGGAAATTCTGGTGGAACAGCGCCAGCACGCTGGTGGTGCGCATGGCCAGGCCCCGCGCCACCGGGCTGGGACGGTAGTTGAGCGCCTCAACGGCCTCCATCACGCGGGCACGGGTCTCATCGGTGACCTTGGCACGACCATTGAGGACGCGCGATACCGTGGCGATGGACACCCTTGCACGCTCTGCGACGTCGTAGATTGTTGCCCTCACTGCCTGACCTCCCCCCCCTCGACATAGGTACTCACTCCATCATACATCGGCTGTCGCAAAAAGACAAGCGGATTCATAACAGTACAACACGAGTGCAATCGTTTCCGAGAGAAAATACTAGTCGATACTGCCGCAATCTAGAGATTGGCCAGCGCTACGGCCAGCACGGCCAGCCCAATCCCGGCCTGTTCGGAGCCTGAGATGCTTTCGCCAAACAGGAGCCGCGCCAGAATGGCAGTACATACGAGCCCTACAGCGCTATAGAATGGGAACACCAGTATGGACGGTAGAGTTACGAGTGCGGCTACGAGTCCGGTGTTGGCCAGCGTATTGGTCATGCCCAGCGCGACTCCCGGCAGGATGTCGCGGCGCGTGGTCGTCTCGCGGTGGCGCCACCAGGCGATGGCAGACACCAGGATCGCGGTGCCGAACAGCGACGCCAGGAACAGCGCCTGCTGGTTGGTGCCGGTGCGCTCATAGGCCTTGGTCAAGACCATCGACAGGCCGTTGCCCAGGAGAAGCGCGAGCAACAGCAGCACAGTGCTTCCATCGATGCGTGACCGTCCTTCCAGGGTTCTCCCCGGGAACAGCGTCAGCAGCGGCAGGGCGATCAGCGAAAGCAAGGCCCCCGTGCTCTGGATGGTTGTCACCCGCTCTCCCCACAGCACCAGCGCTGCCAGCATAGGCATGACCACCGCCAGCCGGCTCATCGCGGAGGGGATAGAGACCCCTCGGCGCCCCAGCAGAGGAACAAACAGGGTGAAATTGATGGCGTACAGCACCCCCACAGCCGATCCCATCGCCAGCGTCACCGGTTCGATCTGCCAGGAGGCGCCCGACGCGGCATGGGGCGGCCCAGCTGAAAGGCCGTGGCCGCGATATAGTTGACCACGCCCATGGCCCACGGGTTACAGCGGTGATTCATAGCGCTGCGCAACACGAGGCCAAAGCATGATGAAAAGAACGTCGCGGTGAGCAAGGACAGCATGCAATTCCTCCATTAAGGCATACAGTGTGCGATTATAGGCCAGGCGGCACATGCTCAAAACCTCGAGCGTGAGCGTCATCCCGGCAGTGTGCCATGACGGTAGCGTGCCTCTGCGCGAACGCGAGCCGCAACCGCCTCTTTGGCGTATAATGATTGTAGTAAAGACGCTGTCGAGGGGGAGAGACATGTGGCGACGGTTAGGCCCGCGAGGGTTGCGAGGTCAGATCCTGCTCTGGTCTCTGCTCCCGACGCTGGCCATCCTGGCCTTTGTGGGCTATTTCAGCTTCTGGGCGTACTCCAGAGTGACTGCGGCTCTGGTGGAGGACCGCAATAGCGAGCTTTCGCGGTTGCTCGCCGGGCAGATGTCGCTGGAGCTGGGCGATTATGTGGACCTGCTGGCGGATCTGCGCGACGCGCGCGGAGCCGGTATGGGCTCCTGGGAAACCCTGCTGGCAGACGCTGAACAGGACCTGCGCGCATTCGATGTGGGCGTGGTGGTGCTCAATAGCCGCGGCGTGGTCATTGCGGCCAATCCGCGGCTCCAGGAGGTGATGAGCCAGGACTGGTCGGGTCATACCTATTTCCGGCGGCTGCAGGACAGCCCGGCGCCGCTGTTATTGTCTGCGGTGGAATTCCGTGGCCCGGACGCAAGCCCTGTTCTGGGAGTGGCCATCGCGATTATGGGCCCGCGCGGCAGGATAGAGGAGGCCATTGTAGGCCTGTTTTCAGTCAATGCGCATGGCTCGACGACTTTTTATCGCAACATGCTGCGCTTGAGCTTGCGGCAACAGAGCCGGCTGATGCTGGTCGATAAGAATGGCATCGTCATCTACCACTCCACGCCCTCGTTGATCGGCAAGTCGCTGCTGCACGACCCGGCGGTCCAGATCGCACTGACCGGTGAGATCGGGGCCTTTCGTGTAAGGGACATGGAGGGCGAGGACATCATCGCCAGCTACGCCCCCATCCCCGGGACCGACTGCTTTGTGGTGGAGCAGGAGAGCTGGGAGGAACTGGGAAGAGTCGCCATGGGCTACGGTCGCTGGCTTGTGCTCATTCTGGTGCTGGCATTGATTATCCCTGCCATCATTGTTCGCACGGCGCTGACCCTCATCACGCGCCCGATCCAGCGGTTGACCGAGGCTTCGGAAGCCATGTCACGTGGCGAGATGCACCAGATTGTGGACATACCTGCCGCTCAGGAGCTGAGCGATCTGGCCGGTGCCTTTAACCGCATGGCGTCACAACTGCAAGGCCTCTATTCCAGTCTCGAGTCGCGTGTCCGGGCGCGCACCCGGGAACTCTCGGCCATGAACGCCATCGCCGGCGTAGTGAGCGCCTCGCTGGACTTGCATGAGATCCTGGAGGCGGCCCTGGACAAGGTGCTGGAGCTGATGGGCATGGACGGGGGCAATGCCTACCGGCTCTCCTCCGGCGGTGACACCCTCATTCTCATGGCGCGGCGCGGTCGCGGCAGTCGTGAACTGCCCGAGATCAGGCACTTGCCACTGACGATGCTGAGCAGCCGCGAGGCGCTCGCTCAGGGGGCTGTCGTCGTGCCGGTAACAGAGCTTCCCGAGTACGACATCTGGCGCGACGCGCGCCGCGAAGGCTGGCGCCAGGTGGTCCTGGTTCCGCTGGTGTCCAAGGACGAGTTGCTCGGCATCCTGGCGCTCTTTTCGTTCACAGAGCGCCGCATCGCTCACAGCGAGCTGGGCCTGCTCACCGCGATCGGCAGCCAGATCGGTGTGGCGGTGGAGAACGGGCGCCTGTACCAGGAGGCCGGCCGCCTGGCGGCAATGGCCGAGCGCAACCGGCTGGCGCAGGATTTGCACGACTCGGTGACACAGACGATCTTTACAGCCAGTCTATTGGCGGGCGTGATCCCGCTGCTGTGGGACAAGGACCCCGAGGATGCTCGCCGGCAGCTGGAGGAGGTGGCCCGCCTGACCCGCGGCGCACTGGAGGAGATGCGCGCGCTCTTGCTAGAGCTTCGCCCGGCGACGATGGCGCAGGTCCCGTTGGAGGAGCTGCTCAAGCGGCTGGCGGCCGCAACCGCATCCAACGCCCGCCTGCCGGTGCATCTCGATGCTGATGCTGGCCTTTATTTGCCGTCCCGAGTGCGCGTCTCGCTGTATCGCATCGCCCAGGAGGCCGTCAACAACGTAGTCAAGCATGCCCAGGCGAGTCACGTGTGGATCTCGCTCAAACCCCGGTATGACGGAGCCGCCGGGCAATCCCAGGAAGGCCAGGAGGCGGACGACCTGGGTCGCGCCACAGGCGTCGAGTTGTCTATCCGAGACGATGGCCAGGGCTTTGAGCTCGCGGCCGTCAGCCCGCTGCACCTTGGTCTGGCGATCATGCGCGAACGGGCGGAGGATATTCACGCGCGCCTGGAGTTGATCACTGCTCCGGGACAGGGCACCACCGTCCACGTGATCTGGGAGGATTCCTACATGGGCCGGGCCGGGCGCGGGCTCGCTACAGCCGGCGTCGATGGCTATGAGGCGGAGATAGAGTACGAACGTGAGCGTGCTTCCTGGCGCTTGAGCTCTGAGGAAGGCGAGGGCGTTCTGGATGACAACGGAGCGGACGCTCTGGGAGGGAGCAGCTATGAGTGAGCCAAGACGCATTCGAGTTCTGGTCGCCGATGATCATGCTATCCTGCGGGGAGGGCTGGCGGCCTTTTTACGTGCAGTAGATGGCATGGAGTTGGTCGGTGAGGCATCGAACGGAGAGGATGCGGTGCGCATGTCTCGGGAACTCGCTCCGGACGTGGTGTTGATGGACCTCAAGATGCCAGTAATGGACGGTGTGGAGGCGACGCGCCGGATTCGTGCCTGTTGCCCTGATACCCAGGTCGTCGCTCTGACGAGTTTTATCGAGGACCAGTTGGTCGCGCGTGCCCTGCAGGCGGGCGCGATCGGCTATCTGCTCAAGAACGTATCGCACCAGGAATTGGCCGCGGCTTTGCGGCGGGCTGCCGAGGGTCAGTCGGTCCTCTCTCCGGAGGCCACCCAGGCGCTGGTCGAGTCCGCGTCTCGTGTGACGCCCGTGGTCGAGGCGCTGACCCCGCGCGAGAGCCAGGTGCTGGCGCTCATGGTGGAGGGCCTCACGAACCTGCAGATTGGCCAGCGGCTGGGCATTACCGAGTCCACGACCAAGTCGCATGTCAGCACGATTATCGCCAAGCTGGGGGTCGCCAGCCGCACAGAGGCCGTTGCTGTGGCCCTGCGCCACGGCCTGGTGGACTGATTCGCCGGTCGATCAACGCGCGACCGTTGGACGTATTGCAGGAGACAGCTACCATGTCCTACGAAAGTAGGATATGGGCATCCGTCGCAGGGCGGATGTCACGCAAGGCGCTTGCGAGGATAATACGGGTGCATACTCGCCGGGGGATAACGCCGGTGAGAGGCACCCGTTAGCTTATTACCTTGAGGGTGAGCCCACATCCTCTGTCGCTTCCAAGGTCGGTCCCCTGATCGTGCGCCCTCCCGATCGGGGGACTCGCCCTGTGTAGGTGACTTGCCGGTTCTACGGCTGGGGTGCCCGAGAAGCGTAATACCTTCGTAGGATCGGGCGGTCGTCCAAAGCGACGATGCATCTGGGATGGCGTCGGCGTAGACTGTCATTGGAGTGAGGAGGCAACCACGCTGTTGTGGCTGCAACGCCAGGGGGGAGAGATGGACGACAGAATGCAGAGTGTCCGGAATTGGGCACGCAAGGGCAATCTCAAGCAGTTCCAGATGGAGCTCGAGGCGCGGCTGGGGCCGCTGGGCTACCGGGCTGAGATGGATATGGACCGCATCCGCTGCTATCGCGTCAAGCTAGAAAAGGGACTGCTCGGCCTGCGCAAGCGGGAGATCAAAGAGCCAGTGGCCATCATCAGGCGGCAGAACGGGTCGATCGAGTTTATGGATGCGGATGAGGCCTTTGTGCAGGCGTTGACAAGCGTGGCGCCGGTGGATTAGTGTCGCTGCGCCGCGTACAAGCGAGGGCTCAACGGCGAGCCCGACCGGCTGTGTACCATGGAGGAGGCCAGCGATGGCCTCCTCTCTGGTTGTTGGCATCGAGCTTAGGGGTACGGCTTGACACCGCGTGCGCCTGGAACGAAACAGGGCGGGGAGTACACTCCCCGCCCTGTTGTGGTGCTCGTCGTTGTCTAGTAGCGACGTCCGCCGCCGTAGCCGCCGTCACGCGACCCGCCGCCGTAACCGCCGTCACGGGATCCGCCGCCGCGCGAGCCGTAGCCGCCGCCACCGCCGCCGCGGGAATCCGGGCGCGGGTTGGCCTCGGCCACGCGGATGGTGCGGCCGTCGAGATCGGTGTTGTCGAGTTGCTGGATCGCCGCCTGGGCGTCCTCTTCGGTGGCCATCTCGACGAAACCAAAGCCGCGGCTGCGGCCCGTCTCGCGATCGGTGATGACCGCGGCCGACTCGACGTTGCCGATCGCGCTAAAGGCGTCGAACAGTGTCTCGTCCGTGGTACGATAGTTCAGGTTGCCGATAAAGAGCTTCTTGGCCATGGGTTTCTTTCCCCTCACACATGTGCGCCAATCTGGCGCCTGCGAAATCTAGGATCGAGCGTGCTCATGCGGCGTACCGGAACTTGCTTGAGGGTCTGGGACCTTACAGCGGCCTCGGACGATCAGGGCTTCTCAATCCGCGGATAGTATGCCACGAGATCGCCCTAATGCAAATAGCCCCATCAAAAGTGCAAATGGCTCTTTTGGATTGGCTTGCGAAAGCGTTGGCCAGACCCGGCTGGCGCAGGGAATCCAGCCGCGGCGTGACAACGTTTATCTGTGGCGACGTCGCGGGTTCTTGAGTCCTGTGTCGAGTTTGTGCAGGGTCTCGCGGCGGGCACGCGCTGCAACGGCATCCCCCTGCTCCGTCAGAAACGTCCGCACCGCCTCCGGATCGCGCTCGGCCAGGCTTCGTAACGCCCACGACATGGCCTTGACCACCATGTCGTCCCGGTCAGCCACCAGCAGCCGGCAGACGGCCAGGGTGCGAGCGGCATCGCCGTGTGGCCCCAGCGCCCGCTCATTGAGAGCCACGGTGCTCACCAGCGCTGCCCGGCGCCACCACCGGTCCGGTGAGGCCGCCCAGTGCGCGATGTCCGCATCGCTCACCTGTCCGCGCACCCATGCTGGCCCCGAGATGGTGCGTGCAAAGGTGTCTACGTCGCTCCAGCTGGCCATGCCCCGCCCCAGGGCGACCACATCCGCCGCTGCCAGGCTGGCGAACGCCGCGGGGTGCGAAGCGATCGGCTCATAGCCGCACCAGCGCAGGCCGTGCGCGTTCAGCAGGGTATCGGCCACGGAACAGATCAGCGCAGGCTCGCGGCTGGCCAGCCGCTGGGACCGGGCGCGTCGTACCGCACGCACCGAGGGCGTGTTGCGCAGGGGCAGTGCGGCAATCTCGCGGGCGATGGCCTCAGCCACTTCTGTCGCCTCGCCCGCTGCGCCGGACCTGTCGCTATGTGAGTCTGTGTGGCTTGTATTGCTCATGTCAGGCCATCGCCAGGGCGTACAGCCCGTCGGCCAGCGCCTCGATGGGCTCGCGCAAAGCCAGCACTTGCCGCCACTCCTCTGGGATGCCCTCCTCGCCGTACAGCGCGCCCGCCAGCTGGCCATAAACCGCCGCCGTGGTGTCGGCGTCCTCGCCGAGGTTGGCGGCCAGCAACGCGCCCTCGCGGAAAGAGTCGCTGCGGGACAGCGCCCAGAGCGCGGCCTCCAGGCTGTCGACGACATAGCCCCTGCCGCGAATCTCGGGTGGCTCCTTGTGCCAGGAGGATCCTGCGGATACCGCGGCGATAGCGGGCGCCAGCGGCTTCGCCTGCCATAGGCCTGTCTCCGGGCAATAGCCCGGAGACAGCAACTCGGCCTTGTCCACGCCGTTCAGCGCGCCCCAGATCAGCCCACACAGGTAGCGGCAGGCGTCCACCGCCTCGGGCGCGCCATGGGTGGTGCGGGAGGACTCGGCCGAGCGCCGGATCGCCTCGGCGGCATCGCGGGCATAGGCCATCGGCACTGGCGCCAGCCGCATGATGGAGCCATTGCCCGCGGTACGCGGATCGGTCGAACCCGCATATGGTTCGCCGGTGCGGACGAACCTCTCCAGGGCGGCATTGGTCGTGTTGCCAATGTCGAAACAGCGACCGTTGCTGGAGAGGTGGCCATGGTCACGCCAGTCCACATAGCGCTCCATCTGGTCGCGGGCGTCAAACCCCTGGCAGGTCACCAGGCTCTCGGCCAGGCAAAGCGCCATGGAGGTGTCGTCGGTCCACTGGCCCGCCTTGAGATGGAAAGGCCCGCCCCCGACCATATCCGTCAGGTCGTGCGGCCCCGGACCCGTGAACTCGAGCGTCGTCCCCAGCGCGTCGCCCACCGCCAGCCCCAGCAGCGCCCCCCGAAACCGATCGTGCGTATCTACCATGGTCTCGCCCTCCAAAGGGACAGAGAATTCACATCGATATACAGGATGGACAGGATACGGATGGAAGCCACAACGAGCGCCGCGAACTCGCGCTGCGGCGTAGGCCTGAATGCGCGTTGTGAAGTGTGATTATCTGCCATGTCACTCTCCAGGCAGTACGTTTCTGACTAACGGGGCCATCAGCGCCCTCACTCATTCTTGCCAGTCAACTGTGTATTTATCCTATATATCCTGTCTATCGATGTTAATATTCTATCTTTTGTCCTAGTACCAGGCGTCGATGGAGACGGTTTTGCCATAGTTGCAGCCCATCATGCGCCAGTAGCCGTTGGTCTCGCCGCCCACGACGATGACGTGGATGTCCTCGCGGCGGAACATGGGCACCAGTTCGTCCGGCGCCGCACGGAAATGGGCCGCCCAGGGCATCTCCCCGTTCTCCGCCCGCGGATAGACATAGTTCTGTATCAGCTGGTAATCCCAGTACTGGCTCGCGGGCAGCGTGGCGTGCTCCCAGAGCCAGTCCTCCAGCGCCTCGGGCGTCGCGAACCCGCCGCGCTCGACAAACAGCCGCGCGGTGATGGGGTCCAGCAGCAGCGCGGGGGGCGTGTGGGGATTCATGCCGCGCAGCAGGTTCTGGACATGGTCGCGCCAGTGCTTTTCCCGGAGCCCCAGGATGTAGGCCGTCGCCCGGCAGCCGCCAAAGACCGACACCGTCGAGTCGTAGGGCTGGAACCCATGGCGGACGTGGAACGGCTCCCAGGGGCTGGCCTCCTCGTTCTCCGCGAAGGTGATCGAGTTGTAGGCATAGTTGTTGCCCATCGAACCCAGGTAGGTCTGCCCGGGCACCGAGCCGCCCTGCAGGTTCTGGCTCAACAGGCCGTAGGCCCGCCCGATGGTGGCGTTGGCCTGGTTGTAGGGCCCCAGCGCGCCGATGCCCCAGTTCATTTTGATGCTGTGGCGCACCGGGCCGTTGACCACCGCCATCGAGGCGGCGGAGCTGGTGGTGCTGCCGCGGGCCGAGTGCTGGCTGGCGGCCAGCGCCAGGATGACGGGGAAATACTGGGGGCGCGCCCCCGCCATGACGGCGTTGACCGCCACCTTTTCCACGTCGTACTGCCAGGCCTCGCGCGTGGAGGTGGGCCGCATCCGACCGACGATCTCATCCGGGTGGTGGCTGGTGCCCGCCAGCATGGCTTGCACGCGCTCCTCGGTGGGTAGCACGATCGGCAGATAGTCGGTCCAGTGGCTGTCCATGTAGAGCTCCGCCAGCGCCTCCTCGCTCTCCGCCTCGGCATAGCGCGGCGTGGAGCGGTCAAAGCGCACCGCCGCGCGCTCGGTCTCAGTCAACGGCAGCGTCAGCGCCTCCAGCACCTCCTCCATCACCGGCCGGCCGGTCACCGGGTCGGCGCCGTCGATGTAGGCGCGCATGGTCTCGGCCGTCTGGCCCATCACCGGCTGCGGCACAAACACGTGCCTCTGGTGGGGCATCCCCTCGGCCCAGGACACCTGCCGGATGGCCTCCTCAAAGATCGAGGTCTGAATCGAGGCCGTGGGCACGCCATAGTTCACTTCCAGATCGATGCAAAGCTCGGCGACCGCCGGAGCGCAGGTGCTTCAATGCCCCACGCCCACCACGGCGGCCGCGCCCTCGTCCCGAATCCGGGAAAAGAGCGCCACATCAGGCTGGGTGTAGATGCCCTTTTTGGCCACGTAACGCGCATCGATGTCGGGCCGGTGCTCGCGGAACCAGGCCTCCATCTGCAGCATAAAGATGTCGCTGTCGTCGAATCGGGCGTCCACCAGGTACACCCGGCGCCCGCTGAGCGCGTCGAGGCGTTTGGCCATCTGGACGGGATGCACATCGGGCGGGTAGCCCATCGGGTTGAGCGCGCGGACAGTCATGTGGCACCTCCAGGAAGTGGTAACGGATCGTGCAGGCAGTATAGCGCGGGGCGCGGCGGGGCGCTAGAGCGAGAGAAGACGACAGACCATGGACGATGGACGATCTGGCGCGGCTCTCCAGAGCCGCGATGGAGCATGGCCCTAGTGGCCTGCTAGACTACAGCGGCTCGACCGATCCAGGACGGGTTGTCTGCCGCGCGGCAGATCTCGTCGTCTGGGAGCGCGGAGATAATCAGAGGTGCCGCGTCCTGAAGGACGCGGCACCTCTGATTGCTCCGCTCCGGCTGGCTCACTCGGAAACGGCAAAGCGTGTTCGGCACGCAATGCGGAGCAGTCTCAAGTGAACGGCGCTGGCGCCGTTCACTTGAGACTGCTCCGCGCTCCCATAATCACTCCCGCTCCTTGGCGTACTGGCTCGCCCAGCGGTCCATCGTCTGCTCCCAGGCACGGCGCGTGGGCCGCTCCCGGGCGACGAACGTGTCGCGCCCCACCTGCTGGCAGCGCGGGCAGCGCACCATCCCGCGGTGCAGCGCGCTGTAGACGTCCAGGATGGTTTGGCAGCGCAGGTAGAGCGTGACCCCGACCTCGTCGAGTAACTCCTCCTCGAGCAGGCCGGCCGCTTCGGACGCGTACAGGCGCCACAGCCGCTCTTTGGTCACCCGCGGGGGCCAGGGGACCTCCTGCGCGCCGCGCGACATGTGGTCGGCTGCCGTCATGGCATCCTTTCGTTAGTCAGACGCTGTGTCGCCCCCTGAAGCTGCACTCCCAGGTCACGCCGGACCATAGAGGTGCGCGGCGTTGTCATACAGGATCATTGCGGCCACGCGCGCAGCAGTCGCCGTTGGCATCAAGGTATGAGCTGCTGCGTCGTCCAGCACCGTGGCGATCGCGATCTTGGCCACCTTCGCCCCCAACCAGGCCACCTCGGGGGTGCCGTGCCCGCCCGTGCCGACCATCAATCGGGAGAGGGGCGCGCTCGCCAGGAACGCCCGCATGCACTCGATGGTCCGCAGTGAGGTCCAGGGGGTCACCCAGCCGATATCCACCCACACCTGGGGGAACGCATGGGCCATCATTGAGGCCTGTTCGATCCACGGATACCCGGCGTGCAGCAGGACGACCTTGCTGGCGCGATAGGCCGGCTGGCTGAGCAGCGACGCCAGCAGGAAGGGATCCGCCTCGTTGATGGGCCCGCCCCACGGTCCGCCGGTGATGCCGGTGTGCACATGCACCGGCACGTCGAGCTCCTGGCAGGCCAGCAGCGTCTCGCCGAACAGTGCGGCATAGAGCCGGTTATAGGCAAAGCGGTCGCCATCCTGCGCCGCGCGCCAGGCGCCTGCGCCCTCGCCGGGTCCGGCCAGCGCCGCGGTGAACCCCACGATCTCGCCCAGGTGGCTCTTGACGCCGATATAGCCATCGTCGCGCACGGCATGGGCCAATTCGTCCAGGTAGGCCTGGCGCAGCGCCCCGTAGGATTCGCTCTGCGCCAGCAGGCGGTCGATCGCCGGGCCCATCTGGAACAGACGCAAGATCCGACCCGGGATGAGCGCCAGCTGAGGGGCTCCGGGCGGCAGATCGCTGTCAATAACGGTCCCCACGATGCCGGCGTCGGCATAGAGGGTGCGAGCATACTCGCCGAGGCCCGCCTCGGTGCGGCGATTGCGCTCGGCCGCGACCGCCTCCAGCGTGGGCTCACACTCAAAGAGAGCGGCCAGCTGCGCCACCAGGGTGTGCACCACGCCCAGCTGCGCAATGTCCGCCTGCCGCGCCGGGCTCACCAGCCCCTTGGCGCTGCGGCCGTCGGGGTCGACGCTGTCGCCCAGGCCATGGTAGAACTCTTGCGCCAGTGTCAGCGGCTCCAGCGTGGTCTTGCTCTCGGTCAGCGGGTGGCAGTGGTTGTCGATCACAGGAACCCTGGTGAGATCCATCGGTGCCTCCTCAATGTGGGGATTGTCCGGAGTAGGGACACTATACCCTTTCAGAGCCGAGCCCGTCCAGCCAGCATGACTCCTGAGGTTAGCAGTCCTGGCCCGGGCCGCTGGCGCGGCAGGGCGCGGCTAGAGCGTGAGGTTGTTGAGAGCGTGTACCAGAAAAGAGGGGAGCAGGCTGCGCGTCTTTGCCGCAATCACGCCCAGGAGCATGCCAAAGACCGTCAGATAGGCCAGCGACTGCAGATCGGTGACGGTGACAAGGCGGCCCGCCAGCAGGTAGTTGGTGTAATAGTGGTAACCGCCAAAGAGCAACCCGCTGCCGATCCAGGCCCACACGGACCCCAGGAGGGCCTCCAGCCGCGTCTGCAGCAGCCCCCGGAACAGGATCTCTTCTGCCAGAGGAAAGATCAGCACGGCGGACCAGGACCATTGCAGATCGCCATGCGGGCCTGCCGAGATGTGCAGGGGATCGATGATCTTGGAGACCATAAAGAGGACGATGATGGTAGCCACGGCGCTCAGCTTGCGCAGGTTGAGCGGCAACGCAAGGCCCATCAGGGTGAGATCGCGATCGCGCGCGAGCGTCTCCAGGAGATAGGGCGCCCAGAGCGCTAGCATGAGATAGGGGCCCAGCCAGTTGGTGTACCAGAGCATGTTCCAGCGCAGGTGCGGGACAAGCAACAGCGCGCCGATGATGAGCAGCACCTCTATCCACTCACGGCGGCTGGGTCCCGGATTGATGTGCGGGCGCGGGTAGGGACCCTGGTGCATCCAGACGACGAACCAGGCGCAACAGAGGATGCCGAACAGCCGCCACTCCATGGCGCACCTCTTTCAGGGTGCGGGGGGCGAGTGCGCCGCGGTGGCGTGGATGGGTGAGTTTACGGGCACCCGCCAGAGGATGTCATGACTATTATGCCAGCCGGGGGTACCTGCTGTCAAGGGGTGCGAGGGCGCATTTCACGCCCGCCATACCGGGCCTGGCGGGCTAGGGTGCGCTCACGATCTCGATCGTCGCCAACGTGGCTTCGGTGCGGGCGCCCTCGCCGGCGACCCGGACGGGTCGTCCTTGAGCGTCAAGCCACCCCACCGTGAGCATGTAGGCACCCGGAGCCACGTCCCTGGGTATGGAAATCGCCCGTCGCTCCGTCACGATCACGCCCGGTGCCCAGGTGCTGGTCGGTGCGCCGCCGTAGCCGGGCGGGCCGTCGCGTCCCGCCAGCACCGGGCCCTCTGCCGGAACCAGATGGGTGAACAGCGTCAGGTCGTCCGGCAGAGCGCGCTCAGTGCTCAGCGTGAGATCGAGCAGTAATGTATCTCCGCTAACCGGGACAGTGGTGCTTACCGCGAGGGCGCTGAGCGTGAGCCCGTTCTCCCAGACGGCGTTGCCCGTTACCTGGTGCATGGGCGCCTGCGGGGCGTAGGCCAGCAACTCGTATCCCCCGACCCACAGTCCGTCCACTTCATAGGCTTCCCGCGCCATGGCCTGGCGCGGCGCGGCGGGATCGATATCGGCCTGGGCGTGCACCCGGTCAATGACCAGCCACAGGCGATCCGCGCCCGACGTGGCCGCGGACTGCGCAGCCTCCCGCAGTGCATCCTCATAGTGCGGCGAGTTCCAGGCGACCAGCACGCGCCCCTTGAGCAGGCCCAGCCAGGGATAGGTGAAAAAGTCGTTCGAGACGTACAGCAGGCGATTCTCGTTTCCGGCCGCGGCCGAGACGACCCTGGCTAGCTCAGCTGCCTCTGTACGGCTCAGCCCGTAAAAGTCATTCGTGTCGCGACCGCTGCGGACCAGCAGCATTGCCAGGGCCAGCGTCACCAGGGCAGCGCTGCCGGGCAGAGCTGCCTTGCGGAGCTTCCGTCCGGAGTTACCCTGGAGCCTCAACGCCAAGGCGAGCGCAGAGGCCAGTGCGCTCACAAGTAGCAGGGCGCCGAGGGGGCGGTCCATCGCCAGAGAGCCGTCAGCCAGCGTGCGCAGCCACAGCATGTCGAGTTGCCGTGGTGCCCAGCCGGTCAGTTGCACCAGAGCGGGGGAGTTGGGCAGCAGTCGCCAGCTCCACCAGGGGATACCATTCAGCCCGACCAGGGTTTCGTCGACATAGGCGGGCACCAGCTGCCAGACGGCGTCGCTCCAGGAGGCTGTTCCGGCCGGGATCTGCACCGTCAGGCCCACGATTGTCCATAGAATCACCCAGGCGCGCACGGGCCAGCGCCGGTCACCCAGTGCCGCGCCGTAGGGCAGCATCAGCAGGGGCAACAGCGGCACGGCAAAGCGGGGCCCCCATACCACGCTGCCGCCGTGCCACTGTGGTGCGGCCCCGTAGGTGTAGAGCAGGGCGGCGGTCAGGCCGAGGCTGAGAAACACCAGCGTCCCGCTGCGCCGTGCCAGGGAGCGCCAGCCGGGCAGCGTCGCCACCAGGATCGGCGAGAAAAAGAGCAGCCCCTTGACCGGGCTGATGAGCAGGCCGTAGGCGACCAGGAGTGCGTGCCCCCAGGGATACTCCCAGGTGTAGCGTGCCAGGGGAAAGGCGCCTCCGTAGCGCAACCGGTAGAGAACCATGGCCGCCCCGGCCGCCAGCGCGAACGCCGCCAGCAAGAGCAACAGCGAGCGGCGCGTTAGACGCAGGCGCTGGCGCGCGGGATCCCACAGCAGGGCCAGTGCGAATACGGGCGCGGCACTGATGGAAGAGATCTTGACCGCGGCTGTCGCGGCAACGACCAGCAGGCAGGCTACAGCATAGCGCCGCCGGCCCGTACGCTGCCAGCGCAGGCACAGCAAAGCACCGAGGGCCCAGCAGAGCGCCAGTAGCGGCTCGCGGAAAAAGCTGCGGGCGTAGGGCCAGGCTGTCGTACCGATGCCCCAGGCCAGCGCGGTGAGCACTGCGGCTGCCTGGCCCAGGCCGGCGCGACCGGCCAGCAGGTAGAGAATCGCTCCGGTGAGCGCTGTGGTGAGGGCGCTGAACAGCATGACTGAGGCGATGCTGCTCGCCCCGGGGATGATCTTGCCCAGCACGTAAAGCGGCGTCGCCAGCAGCGGTTGCCCGGGCTCAAGGCTTCCCACGGGGTGGTGGCGCTCGGTGAACTGAAGCTGTGGTGTTGCCAGCCCCTGGCCCTGCGCCAGGCTCTCGACGCGCGCGTACATGGCGTACTCGTCGATGGAACGGAACTGCCCGCTAAAGGTCAGCAGGTAGAGGGCCAGCAGAGTGGCGAACACCAGGGCAGCCAGGGCATGGTCGTTGGAGACCGGTGCTCTGTCCGTCCCGGGGTTTTGGACAGCGTAGCGTTTATCTCGAGCCTCTATGCCAGCTTTCGGGAGCGATACGCCCATCACTGCTCCGAGAGCAGGCTCGGCGCGATGCGACGCACCGGGATGACGGTGACCTGCAGGGCGGTAGGCTGGCCCAGACGCTCGGTGAGCGCCAGCTGTAGATCCAGCGTCTGTGCGGTAGTGATGTCCTCACTGGTCTCGACGGATACCGACACTTTGAGGTCCTGGCCGATCTCGACGTCCCAGCCGGCGACCTCCGCATTCAGCCCGAGGAGACGGCGGTTTTCCACCAGCGCCGCTGAGACCTGCCGTCGGATACTGGCCTCGCGCAGCGCCCTGGCCGAGAGGACGCCCAGAGCGGCGATCACGATAGCGGCGAGCACGGCCGTTGCCAGCACGCCGCCGCGAAATAACCGCGTGGAACCCTTCTGGGCGATGTTGGGCCTGAACCCCATCCACAGGTAGATCAGAGCGGCAGCCGCTACGATACCCACCAGGTTGGTCGCAAACAGGAGCGCGGCACCGAGTGCCAGCGACCAGCGCCCGGCGGTGAGCAAAAGCCCCAGCGTCGCGAGCGGGGGCGCCAGGGCAACGGCGATGGCGACACCCGGCAAGGCAGAGGCCACGTCCTCGCGGGCACTGGCATAGGCTGCTGCGGCCCCCGAGACCAGGGCCACGCCCAGATCCAGCAGGGTGGGCGACGTTCGGGCGAGCATCTCTCCGGTCGGGTTGTAGGCCGGCGCGATCAGCTCCATCAGTCCGCTCACAAAGATGACCATCGCAGCGCCGGTAACCATCGTGCGCGTCGAGAGGCCGAGCAGTGGCTTGTCGCCCTGGACGATCCCCATGCCGATGCCCAGAAGCGACGACATGAGCGGAGCGACCAGCATGGCGCCGATAATCACTGCGGTGCTGTTCAGCAGCAACCCCAGGCTGGCGATGGCTGCAGCAAGAATCATCATCACGACATAGTCGCGGTCGGACCGTGCGGATCGGCGCACCTGCCGGTACACGCGGATGCGCTCGGTCTCGGATAACTGGGTCATCACGTTGATCAGGCGCCAGCGCATCCTGCGGACCGCCTCGGTCGTAACTGCGCCCCGCCGGCGTACGATCAACAGCGGGGCCTGGAGCACGATGGCCAGCCGCTGAGGCACGTTGCCAAAGACCACCCGGTCCAGATAGCTCTCGCCGGAGGCCCCGACCAGAACCAGGTCATAGCCGGCCTCGGCCGTGCGGACGATACCGTCGACTACATTGTGCGCAGGGACCACACGCGGTTCCAGCCGCTCGGGCGCGGGCGTGTTTTCGATCAGTGCGCGCAGCGTGGCCAGTTCGGCGGAGACTGCCGTCGTGGCGGCGTGCTGGCTGGCCACGCGAAGCGCCGTGATGCACACTCGGTCGGACAAGTCCAGCGCCAGGCTGGCTGCCAGTCCGGCATTGGGCCCGCCGCCAAAGGGGATCAGCACGCGCTGCGGGTCGCGCATCCGTTCGACAAAGGGCTCGGGCGGGCCATTGACGCGCAGCACGGCCACGTCGCAGGGGGCATACTGGATCAGCGGATCCAGCGTGCGTCCGAGCAGGTAGCGGCCGAGGGAGGGCTCGCCACGCCAGTGCAGCAGGAGCAGGTCGGGGTGAAAGTCGTTGGCATACGAGAGAAGCACGTCGCCGGGCTGGTCACCAGCGCGCTCACTGCGCAGGACAAGTGGTTCGTCGGTGACATCGGCGCAATCGGCGGGCACCTGAAGCCAGTCGGGAATCTGCTCCTCTACAGCGACATAGACGGGCGTGACGCGTCCGTCGCGACGCCGGGCCAGGGGCGCAGCCAGCGCCAGGAGCACCGCCAGATGCTCGGCCTCACCCACGGCGACAAGGATATGATAGGCATAGTCTTTGCGGGTTAGCTCCATCGCAACGCATTGTAGAGCACAATGCGATGTGTGGCAACGCATGTGGGAGAGAGGCAGGCTCGCGGCGGTATGGGCTGCGTTACTCGGCGGCCCGCTCTACCGCACCGGCAGTCTCGCTGCACAGGCGGGCTACTATTTGTATTATGGTACGAATCTCGATCGTCGTGTTGCGCCGCCGGTCGTCATTTGGCCGCGACACGCTTTTTGTTTACCATTTTTTTGCGGCCGTTTCTCCGACGCCAGGGGAGGTCTGTTTCAGTGGCTCTGTTCGGTCTTTTTCGCGCACCCGATGTGAACAAGCTGGAGGCTGCCCGTGACATCAAGGGGCTGGCCAGGATGGCGCAGACAGACAGTGACTGGGTCAGCAGGCGCGATGCGCTGCTTGCGCTGAACCGCATCGGTGGCCCCGAAGTTCCGGCGCTGCTGATTCATGCCCTGAGGCGTGACGAGTACTGGAAGAACCGTGAGATCGCGGCGGATCTCCTGGCCTCGCTCAACGACGAGGTGGCCCTCGAACCGCTGATGGCCGCCACGCGTGACAGCTATGTGGATGTGCGCTGGATGGCGGTCAAGGCCCTGGACCGGCTCGTAGCGGGCATACGCACCGGCGTTCCGGAGCCGGCGGTGGTACAGGTCTTTGTGGCGCGCTTGGACGACCGCGCCTGGTGGGTGCGCCAGAGCGCCGCCCATGCCCTTGAACGGGTGGCTTCGCCAGAGGCCTACGACCAGCTCGAGATGGCCGTCAAGCCGCTGCACCGCACGTTGCAGGACGAGGTGCGCGCCGTGCGCCAGGCCGCATTGAACGTCCTCATTCGCCTGAACGCACCGCCCACCATCGAGTCGCTCGTGGCGGCTCTCAAAGACGTTGCCTGGAGCGTCCGACTTTCGGCCGCCGAGGCGCTCGAGACGCTGGGCTGGATCCCGGACCGGGATCAGGAGATCGACTACTGGATCGCCCGCGGCGAGCCCGGGCGCTGCGTGAGCCGCGGCATCGAGGCGGTCCCTGCGCTGATCTGGGTGCTGGACGACCAGTACCCGCCTCTGGTCGCAGATACTGTGGATGCGCTGGTGCGCCTGGGGCACCTGGCGGTTCCCGCATTGTTGGAGGCGCTCCACCATAAGGATTGGTGGGCGCGCGAGGCAGCTGTGCGGGCGCTGCTCCGCATCGGCAGCCCCAAAGCCGTTGTGCCACTCATCCAGGCCCTGAGCGATCGCTCCTATAGCGTCCGCGAGACGTCTTCCCGAGCGCTGGGTGCCCTGGGGGACCCGCGCGCCGTCCCCTATCTGGCTGCCCTGTCCCGGCACGACCCGCACCGCCTGGTGCGTACGGCCGCCTCGGAGGCGCTGCGCGTGCTTCCCGCGCCGGAACGCTAAGGTCCCGCTTTAGAGGCGAGCCGACTCTGTGGGAGTTGCTACGCCCTGTGGCGGCGGCATGAGGAGGGTGTGGGTGGGGAAGGGCACGTCGATGTTTTCCCGTACCAGCGCGGCGTTGACTGCGACCGCCACGTCCGAGTGCACCTCCAGCAGGCCGCGAACCCGCGTGTTTACCCAAAAGCGCAACGCCAGGGTGATACCAATGCTGCCGAGCCCTTCGGCGTATACCGTGGGCATGCGGTCTGCCGCGACGCCCTCCACGCTGGCCGCTGCCGTACGGATGATCTCTATCACACGGGGCACATCCTGCATCCGGTTCAGCTCATACCGGATGGTGCGCTGCCGTAATGGCGCCTCGGAGTAATTGGTGATAATGCTGCCAAAGATGGTGCTGTTGGGCAGGATCGCCAACTCGCCGTCCCAGCGCTTGATGGTAGTGTCACGGGTTGTCATGTCAACCACGGTACCCTCGACGCCGGCGATTGAGACCGCGTCACCGATCTTGTAGGCGCGTCGGAACAACAGGATGATGCCGGCGACGAAATTAGCGGCCACATCCTGTAAAGCCAGCCCCAGGACGATGCCACTGACCCCCAGGCCGGCGATTGCACCGGTGATTTTGACGCCGAGCATGCTCAGGGCCGTGAGCACCCCCACAACGATGATCGACCAGCGAACCAGTCGCTGTAGAAGCAGCACCACGCCCTGGCGTTCGGAGCGCGCTCGCAACGCCCGCTTGAGGGCGCGAGAGGCGAGGCGCGCGACCAGAAGTGTCACAAGCAGTACGACTACTGCGCCCACCAGTGCCGGGAATTTGGCGACAACCCCTTCCCAGAATATCTCCAGTGATTCCATAATCGTCACGTGTTTTTGGCCTCCCTCCAGCAAATGAACACCCACAAGCTCTGACCAGAATACGGTATCGCCGGTGTGCTGTCCAATTGTCAGGTGCCCTCTCGTGCACACCCGCGCGGGCGTGGCGATGCGGGCCAGGCGGCCCGCGCCCCGTGGCCCCTCTCGTGCACACCTGCGCGGGCGTGGCGATGCGGGCCAGGCGGCCCGCGCCCCGTTGCCCCTTTCGTGCACACCTGCGCGGGCGTGGCGATGCGGGCCAGGTGGCCCGCGCCCCGTGGCCCCTCTTGTGCTCACCCGCGCGAGCGTGGTCCGTTGTCGGGTGGGTATCTTCGATCGGTCTCTGCGCTGCAAGGCGAGTTGTTCACTGCAGTGAAAAGTTCGTGCCCCAGAGTCTTGACTGCACCACGTCCCTCGCTATACTGGGAAATAGAACATTTGTTCTACCAATTCCGGTCTGGGTATTATGCTCAGTATAAGGAGTATATCTACTATGGATGATCGTCGGGCGAGGGATGGTTCGGAACGTGCGCAAGGGACTGATGCCGCCCTGTTAGGCCTTCTCGCCGCAGCGGGTGAGCCGCTCAACAGCCATATCCTGGCCCGGCTCGCCACGGATGCGGCGAGCGGCTCGAGCCTCGAAACCGCCTGTGCATTGGATCCAGCATCCGTCAGCGATCTCGCGATCATCGACCGCGAGCTGGCGCGGCTCTTTGCCGTTCGCGAGCTGTTCCTCTCCTGGGTGCAGGAGCTGCGACAGGATGGAGCGCAGTCGCAAGCGGAGGCCGCCGCACCTCGCGGCCTCTCGCCCGCCCAGTTTATGCGCGCCTGGTCCGATTCCACCGGCCGTGTGATCCAGCTCCTGCGCGCCCGCCGCGACCTGGGCGGTGCCCGGTCTGACGCGCTGCTCGATGCGGTCTATGCCGAACTGGAGGCGCTGCTGCCCGGCCCGGGCGATGGCGGCTCCGTCGATGAGAAGGGCGGCACCGCAGGTGCGCGGCAGGGGGTGATCGAGTGAGCGCTGGACCGTCCTCCCGCGCGGCTGCCCGCGGATCGGCCCAGGCGATTGCCCGGACGATGGGCGATATCGGCGCTTTCAGCCGGGCGGTGCTGCGCCGGCCGCTGCGGTCCTACCAGCTGGCGGTGGCGCGGGCCATCGGCGAGTCCGTCCTGGGCGGCCATGGGCGCACTTTTGCGGTGATGATGTCGCGGCAGGCCGGCAAGAACGAGACCGCGGCCCAGATTGAGGCCTGGCTGCTCAACCTGTATCGCCGGCGCGGCGGCTCCATCGTCAAGGCTGCGCCCACCTTTCGCCCGCAGGCGCTCACCAGTCTGCTGCGTCTCCGGTCGGTCCTGGACGGTGCCCCTCTGCCTCCGGCGCGGATCGAGCTGGGGCACAGGCTGTGCTGCGGCCGGGCCAGCATCGCTTTTTACTCGGCGGCGCCCGGTGCCAGCGTCGTGGGCGCCACCGCGGATATCCTGCTCGAGGCCGATGAGGCGCAGGACATCGACGAGGAGCGCTGGCAGAAGGACTTTCGGCCCATGGCGGCGTCGACGGCGGCGACCACCGTGCTGTGGGGGACCGCCTGGACGGCCGACACGTTGCTGGCGCGCACTATGGCGTCTCTGGGGGAGCAGGAGGCCCGGGACGGTGTGCAGCGCGTGTTTCGCATCCCGTGGGATGTCGTGGCGGAGGCCGTGCCGGCCTATGGCCGCTATGTCCGCGGCGAGATTGCGCGGCTGGGGGCGGGTCATCCTCTCATCCGGACGCAGTATCTTCTCGAGGAATTGGACGCAGAGGCGGGACTGTTCACAGCGGCGACGCAGGCGCTGATGCGCGGGACCCATGCGCGCCAGTTCGGGCCGCTGGAGGGGCATCGCTATGCGTTGCTGGTGGACGTGGCCGGCGGTCTGGACATCGTCGGCGGTTCGGGTTCCCTGGATGGCGCCGTGTCGCTGCGCGATAGCACGGTGGCCACTGTGGTGGAGATCACCCGTACAGCCGGGGCATCCGGTGGTGCAGACCCCTTGCCCCTGCCAGCCTATCTGGTGATGAACCGGTACGCCTGGACCGGCACCGCTCTCTCTACCCTGGCCGGCACGCTGGCCGCGCTCGCTGAGCGCTGGGCAGTGGGCCATCTGGTGATCGATGCCACCGGCCTCGGCGCGGGCCTGGCCTCGGCGCTCGTGCAGCGCCTGGGGCCGCGGGTGATCCCTTTTGTCTTTACCACCTCCAGCAAGAGCCGGCTGGGCTGGGCCTTCCTGGGGCTCTGCAACTCGGGCCGCTTTCGCGACCACCGTGCCGATGGCAGCCCTGAACAGGAGCGTTTCTGGCGCGAGGTCGCCGCCGCGCGGTATGCGCTGGGCGAGGGGCCGGGTCAGAGCCTGCGCTGGGGTGTCCCCGACCGCGCCATACACGACGACTATCTGGTGTCAGCCGCGCTCTGTGCGGCGCTGCCCGAGACACCGCTATCGACCGGGCAGTCCCACATCATCGAATCGGAGGACCCGCTGTGAGTACTCTGGAGAACCGGACCGCGGTCCTGAGCTCTGCCGAACTCGAGGAACTCTGGCACCAGGCGTGGCTGATCGTGCGCCAGAGGTGTCAGGGGACCCTGACGCGCCTGACGCGGGGGTGGGGCGGCGCCTATGACGCGCAGGACTTTTACCAGGATGCCTTTCTGGCTTTCCGCTCGCTGGCCGAGTCGTGGGCCTCACGGGATCCCCGGGAGCCTGAGGGCGAGCTCTGGTCGGCCTGGCGGCGCTTGCTGTGGCACGGCGGCGCCCGTATCCTGCGACGGCCGCCGCAACGTCTGGGACGGGTGCAGGCTCAGAGTGAACCCGATCTCGATGCACTGATGGACGATATCGGCGACTGCCGTGACGACGCCCTGGCGCGGGCCCTGCTCGAGCATCTCGTGGATCGCGACGATCCCGAGCGACTCCTTGTCCAGGCAGAGCGCCATGAGGAGCACGCCGCGACGGTCGCCTGGTTGCTGGCGGGTCTGCGTCCTGACCAGCGCCTGCTTCTGACCTGGATCTACCTCGATGGCCGCCGCCCGCGCGAGGTGGCGCCTCTTTTGGACACCACGCCTGCTGTCATCTCCTCCCGCGTGTACCAGGCGCTCAGGATACTGCGCCGCCGCGCAGCCCGGCGCCAGCACTGCGCGGCACCGGACGCCAGTTAGCTGTTGGCGTGGCTTTTGCACGTGGTCGCCCCTTTCGCATAGAGTCGAGCATGCTGCGGCACGCAGTACAGGCCATCGGAGGGCCAGCCTCTGGCTGCTGGAGGGGCAGCCTCCGGCTGCCCCATTGCGCGCCGCGAGGCTCTTGGAGGGGCGGCCTCTGGCTGCTGGAGGGGCGGCCTCTGGCTGCTGGAGGGGCAGCCTCCGGCTGCCCCATTGCGCGCCGCGTCGCTATCGGAGGGGCAGCTCGGAGGGGCAGTCTGGCTGCCCCCTTGCATCCCGCGTCGCTATCGGAGGGGCAGTCGGAGACTGCCCCTCCACCCCGTCCGACCCTCGGAGGGGCAGTCGGAGGGGCAGCTCGGAGGGGCAGTCTGGCTGCCCCCTTGCATCCCGCGTCGTTATCGAGGGGCAGTCGGAGACTGCCCCTCCACCCCGTCCGGCCACCGGAGGGGCAGCCAGAGGCTGCCCGCCTGCGCCCTTGCCAGCGTTCTGCGGAGCCTTGACTCTGGTGTTCGCTTGCTCGTATGATGATCTCGTGTTTGGGTGTACCGCAGCAGAGGGCAAGGATCAGAGACGGGAGCGAGCATGGCACGCAGGAAATCGAGCATCCGCGACGTCGCATCCTACGAGCACCGGCAGGAGGAGCGCGCTAACAATCCGCCCGCCGGGCTGGTGACCGCGGCCACCGACCCGGACCGCGGCGAGCGGCGCACCTACGCCTATGACCCCCACCTGGACCCGCAACTGGTCTGGGCGGGCAAGGCTGAGCACACGTCCTTTGAGGTGCCGACCGTCTCGCTGCACGTGCACGAGCGCATCGATCCCCTGACGATCATCGATGCCACACGCAAGCGCGTCGAGGAGCCCGCCGCGACGCCGCTGCAGCTCTCTTTCTTTGCCGAGCCCGCTGAGAACCCGCCCGTGCGCCAGGCGATCCAGTTCTACCGCCACCGCCAGGGCTGGACCAACCGTCTGGTGGCCGGTGACTCGCTGCTGGTGATGAACTCGCTCCTGGAGAAGGAGGGCCTGGGCGGCAAGGTGCAGATGATCTACATCGACCCGCCCTACGGCATCAAGTACGGCTCCAACTTTCAGCCCTTTGTGAACCGGCGCACCGTGCGCGATGGCCGCGATGACGACCTGACGGGCGAGCCCGAGCAGGTGCGCGCCTTTCGCGATACCTGGGAGCTGGGCCTGCACTCCTACCTCACTTACCTGCGCGACCGGCTGCTGCTCGCTCGGGAACTGCTGACGGATTCCGGCTCGGTGTTTGTGCAGATCAGCGACGAGAACCTACATCACGTACGCGAGATAATGGATGAAGTGTTCGGAGTAGAGAATTTCGTGGCGCTGATCGCCTTCAAGACAGCAACAAATCAGAATGCAAAACGCATTCAAAGGCTGTACGATTTCCTCGTATGGTACGGGAAGAGCGAGAACCTAGAGTTCCACCCGTTGTATCGCGAGCGGGCTGACGACGAGATAGAGGGAACTTTCAACAATACCGATGCTAACTCAGGAAGGCGATACAAGGCTGCACAGATACCTGGTTCATTTGGGGACTCTGAACTCGATGCTCTCCGACATTCGGCGCGTCTGGTTCCTTCCGGAAGGTACGCGATGAGATATCCGGAAGATTTCCCCTTCACTGAGCTGGATAACGTGTGGTCTGGCACAATTATCTCGACGTATAGTCGAGAGAAGGTGTACGCTGTTCAGACAAGTACCGAGGCTATCCGACGTGCTATCGTCATGACTACTGACCCAGGCGACCTTGTGTTTGATCCTACCTGCGGGTCGGGCACCACGGCCTACGTCGCCGAGCAGTGGGGGCGCCGCTGGATCACCTGCGACACGTCGCGGGTAGCCCTGGCCCTGGCCCGCCAGCGCCTGATGACCGCCACGTACGACTATTACCAGCTGGCGCACCCTGCCGAGG